>ERZ1740060.50-NODE-50-length-117569-cov-5.716859_pt1 | contig 117569 bp, 109 predicted proteins | sample MGYA00581743_ERZ1740060 | MGnify/ENA primary metagenome ERZ1740060 (study PRJEB43018, sample SAMN04849235) | marine metagenome | isolation source: floating plastic debris | place: Pacific Ocean | collected 2008-08-27 | study: EMG produced TPA metagenomics...
CATTGCGAATGGCCTCTTCGCGCAGCCTGTCTATGGAAAAGGCTCTTTCGTGAATCTGGGTCCCAATGACCTGTTCAAATTGCCGCTTCAGGTTGTCCATAACCATGAACGTGGGGTCGCCATGCGCCAGCACCCGCAAGCCACCCGTCAGTTTCAAGGGCTCTGGCAGAACCTGAAGCGGCGGAACCGTTTGGGCGGCCATGTAGGAGCCGCCATAGAAATAGTCATCGGAGTGCCGGTCGGGCGATGGATTTCCAAACTGCGCTTCTGCAAGTCGGCGTATCCGCCCGGAGAGTTGAACCCATCGGGACAGGAGCTTTTGACTTGGATGGAGGGAAAAGCTCCGCCCACTTCGTGTTCGTGGTCTCTGATCGATCAGGCCGGCTTCGATCATTTCCTTCAAACGACGTGTCGCCGTGGCGTAGGGTACACGGCTGGCTCCAACGAGCGATGACGCTGTAACAGTTTTCGCTTCGAAGTGACCGCGCAGAAGGTGAAGCTCCATGCGCAGATAGGGGTTGGGTGCCACCAGATCCATGCTGCCCTCAAGCTCGTCACCAAAGTCGTCCAGGAAGGACAACATGCTCAGCGTGTCGCTGGTGGCGGCCTGGATGGCCGGGTTTGATCCCAAAGAGGTTTCGGTAAGGCTCATGGATGGCCCGTGGGCATCTTTTTTGCTTTTTTCCCGGCGCCGCTTCATTTCGGATTTCGCGGCTTTTCCTAACTTTCCTTGCGACTTTGGTTTGTTGCCCACAGTGCGCCTCCAAAAAATGTCCAATATGAAAAGCTCGATATATCGGAAAAATATCCAAAATGGATATTATGAAATTCAGAATGGATGTTTTTGCTACAGGCCACCCCAATCGGTTTCGGCATACTTCCGGCAGTCATTCGACGAAAAAGGATGACATGCTGTCGCTGGAAAATGGCGGCAACTGAACAAAAATGATTTGGAAACAATGATCTGGGAAACTCGGGAGGAAACCTTATGAAATTCCGGTACGCACTGGCTGCCTCAACAGCATTGACCGTTTCTACCTTTGCAGGCGTGGCCACAGCTGAAACGTTCACTATCGGCATCACGCAAAACAATGTGGGTGTCGACAGCTACCAGACCACCTATGAGCAAGCCTTCATTGCCGCTGCCGAAGCCAACGCCGATGTCAATGTTGTGGTGCTGGACGCGGGTGGTGATGTCGCGCGCCAAATTGCTCAGATGGAAGCTCTCATCCAGCAGGAAGTTGATGCCATCATCATCTGGCCGACCAATGGTGAGGCGGTTATCCCGGCTGTGCGCCGGGCCCACCAGGCCGATATCCCGGTGATTGTGACCAACTCCAATATTGCCGAGGACGGCTTTGATTTCGTTCGGTCATTCTCCGGCCCGGATAACATCACGCAGGGCGCCCGTTCTGCTGAAATCATGTGTGAGCGCTTCACCGCTCTTGGCATTGAGAATGAAGCGCAGATTGTGCAGATCACCGGTCAGCCTGGATACACCACCGCAATTGAGCGGGCGCAGGGCTTCGAAGATCGTCTGCCACAGGTTTGCCCGAACGTTAGCTTGGTGGAAAGCCAGCCTGGCGACTGGAACCGCGAGAAGTCGCAGCAGGTGATGGAGGCCTTCCTCGTCAAGTACGACGACATTGATGGCGTCTATTCAGGCGACGACAATATGGGCGTTGGCGCATTGAATGCCGCCTTGTCGGCCGGTCGCGAAGGCATCACATTTGTGGGTGCCACCAACTTTGCTGTCGGATATGACGCAATGGGTCGTGGTGAGTACTGGGGCTCGATTTATCAGTCTCCAGTCGACGACGCCGAAGCGGCTCTGGCGACGGCGCTCGACGTTCTGAATGGGCAAGACGTGCCTTTCCTGAATTACTTCGACACGCCGAAGATTACGCAGGACAACATGGGCGATTTCACGCGTCCGGTCTTTTAAGTCCAGTCCTTTGCCGAGCGCGACTACGCGCTCGGCTTCTTCGAATGATAAAGAGAATGGGGACGGAAAATGGGCCGTCTTTCTGGACGCTCGTGCCTTGTCACGGGGGCAGGGCAGGGCATTGGGCGAGCGATCGGTGAGGCCCTATTGGCCGAGGGCGCTAATGTCTGTTTTGCGGATATCAACCCCGAACCGGTGGCGCAACTGGCGCATGAACACACCGCCAAGCTGAATGGCTCCGATCAGATCGTAACCTTTTCTACGGTGGACGTTACCGATCGGGTGCAGGTTCAGGCGATGATCAAGCATGCGGCATCCGTTTTTGGCTCGATCGATGTGGTGTTCAACAATGCGGGTGTGAACAAGCCCATGAACTTCCTCGATATCACCGAGGAGAACTTCAATTTCATTATCTCCGTGAATGTTTTGGGTTGCCTTATCGGCATCCAGGAAGCGGCTAAGCAGTTCATCCGGCAAGGCAGGTTTGGGAAGATCATCAACACAGCTTCGATTGCGAGCCGACAGGGGTTCGACAATGTGGCGCCGTACTGTGCCTCGAAATGGGGGGTCGTTTCACTCACGCAATCAGCGGCACGCGATCTGGCCAAACACAACATCACCGTCACTGGCTTTGCGCCAGGTGTCGTCGCTACAGAAATGTGGGAACAGGTTGATAAGGACCTGATGGCAATTGGGGCCTCCGAGCGTCCGGGGCAGGCGATGGAAGAGTTCTCCGCGAACATCCTCAAAGGGCGTGTTGCGACCCCCCAGGACATTACCGGGACAACCACATTCTTGGCGTCACCTGACAGCGACTACATGACGGGGCAAATTGTTATGATTGATGGTGGGATGACACTGGTTTGAATGGGCCTTAGCCCGAACGCCCTGTCTTGACGAGCGAAGAAGAAATTGATGCCCGACGTAAGCAAAGAACAGATTGGCAGCATCCTTGCCCGGCAAGGCATTCTGATTGCCTTTGTGCTCTTCATGATTGCCTTTGCGCTGGGCAATGCCCGTTTTCTCGACCCAGACAACCTCATGGGTGTGGTGCGTTCATCAGCCATTTTGGGCGTTATGGCATTGGGCGTCACCTTTGTCGTGATCAGCGGCAATCTCGATCTGTCCGTTGGATCGATGATGTCCTTCTCAACGATTGTTGTCTTGGATCTTCATGACAAGATCGGGCCGGAACTTGCCATCCCGTCCATGTTCGCAATGACACTGTGCCTGGGTGCCTTTATCGGTTTTCTGGTCGGCTATCTAAGGCTCAACTCCTTGATTGTGACGCTGGGTATGTTGTCAGCTATTCATGGGCTGACTCTGACCTATTCCGGCGGTCAGAACATGGATATTGCCGACAAAGAGGGAACCTGGTTCTCAGTTTTTGGGCAGGGGACGGCTCTTGGGATCCCAGTCCCAATTCTAATGTTTGCGTTGCTCGCTGCGGTCCTGGGAATTATCCTGGCAAGGACACCGTTCGGTCGAAAAGTTTACGCGGTGGGCGGAAACGGCGTTGCCGCAACCTTTTCAGGCATTCGCAGAGCCCGCATTGTTTTCCTTTGCTATCTCCTCTCGGCATTTTGTGTCGCGACGGCTGGGCTCATCCAAGCTAGCCGGTCGATGGGCAGCCAAAACACCGTTGGGCAGGGCTTGGAACTTGAAGTTCTGGCCGCCGTCATTTTGGGCGGAGCATCACTGCTGGGCGGTTCTGGAACAGTCTTCAAAACAGTTATCGGCGTTCTCATTTTGGGTTTTATCCAAAATGGCCTGCTGCTGATGGGCCTGCAGTTCTACGTCCAGTTTATCGTCACCTGGGTGATCATCATTCTTGCGGTTTGGCTCGATATCGCCGCCAAGCGCGGCAAGCTTTGGTCGCCGGTCGCGTGAGGGCCAAGTCATGAGACCAGACATTCTCTCGACGGCGCTCAAACGCGGAGCCATCTGGGCCTTCGTCGTCCTTGAGTTGATCTTTTTCTCAATTGCTGGAGAGTTTTTCGCCGTCACCGACAAGGCGTTCATGGACTTCGACAATATGCTGTTGTTGCTCAAACAGTCCGCGCCGATCGGTATCATCGCCATTGGCATGACAATCGTCATGATCAACGGTAATATCGACCTTTCGGTGGGCGCTACCTTCGCCTTGGCGGCCATTGTCATGTTGGATGCAATGACCTGGCCCATTTTTGGCGGGCTCGGAAACGCCGTTATTCCCTTCGCCTGGATGCTTGCGCTTTTGACCGGTGTCGCTCTTGGCGCGATCAACGGTCTGCTGGTTTGGAAGACGGGCGTCGATGCCTTCATCGTCACATTGGGCGCAATGCTTGGCTATCGTGGTCTGGTTTTCATGTACAATGGAGAGCAGCCGACAAGCCATCTGAACTGGACGCTGGTCGATTTTGCCGAGGCACAGTTTCTCGGGCTTCACACGGCATCCTGGTTCTTGCTTGCCGTAACCCTCGTTCTCTGGCTGGTGATGACGCGAACCGTCCATGGTCGCAACGCTTACGCCATCGGTGATAACCGCGAAGCAGCTGTTAATGCAGGCATTCGTGTCGGCCCGCACATCATGATCAACTTCATGATTGTCGGCTTTCTGGCGGCTTTGTCAGCAGTTGTCTTCTATTCCGAAACGGGCTCGGTGAATCCCAATGATGGTGCTCTTTTCGAGCTTTGGGCGATCACGGCGGTCGTTCTAGGCGGCACCAGGCTAACCGGCGGATCGGGCTCCATCATCGCAACGCTGGGCGGTGTCATCGCCATCCAACTTCTGCGCAAGGGGCTCGGGCACATCGGTGCCGATACCGAAACGGTCAATCTTGTGATTGGCCTTATCCTGATAGCCGTCCTGTTTTTGGATCGTCAACTCAACGTCCGAACCAAGGAGACGTTGCGCACGTGACCGACACAAAACCAGCTCTCAGCCTTGATGGCATCGTGAAGACCTTTCCCGGTGTCCGCGCGCTGGATGACGTGTCCTTTTCTGTCATGCCCGGAGAAGTTCATGCGCTCATGGGCGAGAACGGAGCGGGCAAGTCCACCTTGATGAAAGTTCTCGGTGGTATCCATCAGCCGGACAAGGGACAGATCATCGTTGGTGATCAACCCGTGGTTATGGCGTCACCCCTGGAGGCAAAGTCCAAGGGTATCGTCTTCATCCACCAGGAGTTGAGTTTGGCCGCCGAACTGAGTGTGGCGGAAAACATTTGGCTCGGCGAACTGCCCCGCAAGAGCTTCAACCGTGTCGATTGGCCAACGCTCTTTGCGCTAACCGACGCCATATTGAAAAAGCTGAGCGTCAAATTTGATGCCGGCACCAAGGTTGGCGAGCTGTCGATCGCCAACCAGCAAATGGTCGAGATCGCGCGTGCGCTGACCGTTGATGCAAAGGCGGTCATCTTTGATGAACCCACCGCATCGCTCACCGATGCCGAGAAGGTGGTGCTGTTTGACGTTATCGATGATCTGAAGGCGCACGGCGTCGGCATCATCTACATCTCTCATCGCATGGAAGAGATCTTTAAGATGACCGACAGGATCAGTGTTCTACGCGATGGCCAGTATCGCGGCACGCTCACCACCAGCCAGACAACCGAAGAAGACGTCACCCAGCTGATGATCGGGCGGAAGCTGGATCTCAGCCGCAACGAGACACACCATGAGGTGGGCGACACTGCCATTGAGGTGCGCGGGTTAAGCTGCGGCAACCTTTACAAGGATGTCAGCTTTGAAGTTCGACGCGGTGAGGTGGTTGGCTTCTATGGCCTGGTTGGCGCTGGCCGCACCGAAATAGCCGAAACGCTGTTTGGATTGCGGGAGCCGACACAAGGCGCGATCCTTCTGGAGGGGAAAGAGACAAGCATCCGAACCTCGGCAGATGCAATTGCGCGCGGCATTTCGCTCGTACCTGAGGATCGGAAAGCGCAGGGTCTGGTGCTCGGCATGAATTGTCGGGACAACATGACATTGCCGCAGATCGACGATCTGACCGCAGGGCCCTTTGTTGCTGAAGGGTCGGAAGTCGCGATCTTCGATCAATATCGCGATCGGCTCGATATTCGCACGCCCGGTTGGAAGCAACTGGTCGGCAACCTGTCAGGTGGCAACCAGCAAAAGATCGTCATCGGGAAATGGCTTTCCATGCATCCCAGCGTCCTGATCGTGGATGAGCCGACGCGAGGCATTGATGTGGGCTCCAAGGCTGAGATCCACAATCTCATCCGCGAGCTGGCCGCGCATGGCTACGCTGTGATCGTCATCTCGTCGGAGATGCCCGAAATTCTCCATGTGTCAGATCGCATCATCGCCATGTACAACGGCAACATCATGCGGACTTTCACGTCCGATGAGGTGACCGAAGAAAACCTTATTCAGGCGATCTCGGGCATCCCGGGCGATCAGGCCCCCCGCTCGGAAATGCTCATGACGCATTCCGAGATCACATTGACCTAGCCCTCCTTGGACAGGAAACACTATGAAACTTGTGCGCTACGGGCCGCCCGGAGCTGAAAAGCCCGGTCTGTTGGACCATTCTGGACGGGTCCGTGACCTTTCGGAGATCGTCACAGACATTGCCGGCGATGCATTGAGCCGCGACAAGATCGAGCGCCTGCGGGCCCTGGATGTCGATACTCTTCCAGAGGTGGAAGGAATGCCGCAGGACGGTCTAAGGCTCGGGCCATGTGTTCATGGCACAGGTAAGTTTATCTGCATTGGTCTGAACTATGCCGATCATGCAGAAGAGGCCGGGATGCCGATTCCTGAGGAGCCCATTGTTTTCAACAAATGGACCTCGGCCATTTGTGGGCCGAACGACCCGATCCAGATTCCCCACGACAGCCAGAAGACCGATTGGGAGGTTGAGCTGGGCGTGGTGATCGGTGAGCCAGGCGCTTACATCGATGAAGCTGACGCGATGGATCATGTCGTGGGCTTTTGCGTGATCAACGACGTCTCAGAGCGCGAGTTTCAACTGGAGCGCTCTGGCACATGGGACAAAGGCAAAGGGTGCGACACGTTTGGTCCGATCGGACCATGGCTGGTGACCACGGACGAGGTGACCGATGTCGACAACTTATCCATGTGGCTGGATGTCGATGGGAAGCGCCAGCAGAACGGCAACACATCGACCCTGATTTTCAAGGTGCCTTATCTCGTCGCCTATTGCAGCCGTTTCATGAGCTTGCAGCCGGGCGATGTTATCTCCACAGGAACCCCTCCTGGTGTGGGCATGGGCCAAACGCCCCCACGCTACTTGAAGGGGGGCGAGGTTATCGCGCTGGGAATTGAAGGCCTCGGTGAACAGAAGGCAAAGGTTCTGCCAGCCTGAGCGCGAGCTTCCAAGTTGGATGTCGCTTCGAACTGGGCCAAACAATCACTGAGATTTTTTTCATTTAGGTCGAGGCTCCAGGTGGTTCACCAGCGCCTTGCATTTTGTGGCAAGCTGTCGGCGGATGAAAACATCTTGCTCGGACGCGAGCCTGGTTGCTGCTGCATCGACCGATCGACATTCTTGACCGCTTGGTGAGAGGCGACACGGCGCGCACTGGCCTGGAGGCTGTCCGCTAAGTGGCAAGCACCGGACCTGCTGCGCTGGTCGTGACGCACAGTCTCGACGATGCTTATAAGATCGCCGAACGAACCGTGGCTCTCAAGCGAGGGTTTGTCTTAGCTGATGTTCCGCTAGACCAAATGAGCAGCGCCGGTCCCCGGCCATGGGCAACACGAGCATTCTCAACTCACCGAACGCCTTTCCTTTTCGCAAGCCACTTTCTCAGGCGACGATTGCAAACCTGACGCTCCTTTGGCAGATCGTTGGCTTCTGACTGGTGATTCAATTTGTCAACGAGAACATCCTTGCCGTGCCAAACCAGCTTGCCAACAAACGGCCGTCAGCTTGCCATGACGCTTTCGCTTCCTTCTTTCTTCCGGAAGAATCAACTGCGCATTCTGGGCATATGTGAGGGCGCTGAAGCGCTGGATGTGCTTGTCACCGCGATGCCGCTTTGCTAGCAGTCAGAAGACGATGCCTTTCGGCTGAGCGGGAAGTCTAACCCCTTCGATCCAACTCGGAGAATGGGGCGACTATCGTCATACACATGGTGGCTGTGCCCGCCTGGATGTCGTTCGCGAAAGAACTTGTCGCTGAGCAAAATTCAGGGATCACGCGCTATGAAATCACCCGCCTTCTTTCTCACCACATGCTTGGTCATTGCACCTAAGTTTGCCCATGCTCACCCAGGCCACGTGGCGGAGGCCGCCGGGCATTCACACTGGATCGCAATTGCCGCTCTTGCCGTCTCAGCGATGGTCGTTGTCTGGGCCCTCGTGCGAAAGTTCCGACTGAAGGACGCTGGGCGCGAGAACGCGACAACCGCTGAAGCGAACGAAACAACCGAACAGGCTACATGAGCAAGATTGGCGTCATGGTTTGCGGTCATGGCTCGCGGAGCCAGGCCGCTGTCGATGAGTTCGCTGTGCTAGCACAGCGGCTGCCGTCCTACTTGCCTGATTGGCCGGTCGAGTACGGCTATCTTGAGTTCGCAAACCCCGTTATTCGCGACGGGCTCGATAACCTGCGCGAGCAAGGTTGCGACACCATTTTGGCTGTGCCCGGCATGTTGTTCGCGGCGATGCACGCCAAGAACGACATCCCAAGTGTCCTCAACACCTATGCGGCGAAACACGACCTGACCGTGCGGTACGGCCGAGAGCTTGGGGTCGATCCCAAGATGATCCGAGCCGCATCGCAACGCGTGCAAGCGGCGATGGACAGGGCGGACGCTGAAGACGGGGTTGTGGCGCCGCAAGACACATGTCTGGTGGTCATTGGGCGAGGCGCCAGCGATCCGGACGCCAACTCAAATGTCTCGAAAATCGCGCGCATACTTTGGGAAGGCATGGGCTTTGGATGGTGCGAGGTCGGCTATTCCGGCGTGACCTTTCCGCTTGTTCAGCCGTGTCTCGAGCATGTCGCCAAGCTCGGCTACAAACGTGTTGTGGTATTTCCCTATTTCTTGTTCACCGGCATTTTGATCGATCGCATTTACGGCTTCACCGACATGGTCGCGGAGGCCTATCCCAACCTTTCCTTCGTCAAAGCGCCCTATCTGAATGATCACCCGTTGGTGATTGAAACCTTTGCAGAGCGCGTGACAGAGATCCTCGAGGGGCAGAACGTGATGAACTGCTCGATGTGCAAATATCGCGCGCAGGTTCTCGGGTTTGAATCAGAAGTCGGGATGCCTCAAGAGAGTCATCACCACCACGTTGAAGGGCAAGGCGCGTCTGCCCCCGGGTCGAATGTTGAGGATTGCATCGTCTGCGACACCTTCTGCACCGGCGCATGCCGCCTCGATCCCGGTTCCGCAGTGCATCACCATCATCATCATGGCCATGGTCACTCCCATGATCACGACCACCATCACCCGCCCTATCCCCATGCTCAGCACCCGCATGGACCGGAAAGCGTTCGCAAGCTTGTGAAAGGTAGCGCTTGAATTACGAGCGCGACCCAAAACAGATTTATCGTTTGAGTTTTGAACGCGTCCGGGCTGAAGCCGACCTAGGGGGTTTTCCAAGCGATGTGGAGGAGCTTGCTGTCCGTTTGATCCATGCCTGCGGCATGCCAGAGATCGCCAAAGACGTTGCCTATTCACCGGACTGCGTCTCGGCTGGCCAGCAAGCTCTTCGAAGCGGCGCGCCCATCTTTTGCGATAGCATGATGGTCGCGCACGGCGTCATTCGCAAAGGTTTGGCGCAAAACGCCGACGTTCGCTCCACGATCAAAGCTGACGGCGTCGTCAAGCTTGCTGAAAAACTCGGCACGACCCGCTCAGCGGCTGCTGTCGAATTTTGGAAAGAGGAACTTGGGGGAGCGGTCGTGGCAATTGGAAATGCACCAACGGCGCTCTTCCATCTTTTGGAGAGGCTGGATGAAGGCTGGCCGAGACCGGCGGTCATCTTGGGCTTTCCGGTTGGCTTTGTTGGCGCGGCGGAGAGCAAGGCTGAGCTGTGCGCCAACCCGCGCGGTGTTCCCTTCATAACGCTTCAAGGTCGGCGCGGAGGCTCGGCCATGGCTGCTGCTGCGGTCAACGCCCTTTCCCTCGGCCTTGATGGGGACGGACGATGAGCGAGCCGTGGCTTTCCATTGTTGGCATTGGCGAAGAGGGGCTGGAAGGCCTAAACCCATCAGCGCACAAGGCCGTTACGGCGGCCGAGGTCATTGTTGGCGGCAAGCGCCACCACGCCCTCACTCAGGCTTTGAACGCTGAACGGATCACCTGGCCCAGCCCTTTCAATCATATGCTGGAGGCGCTTGAGGGCCTGAAGGGTCGCCCGACTTGCGTCTTGGTGACAGGTGATCCGGTCTGGTACTCAGCCGGCACAAAGATCGCCGACCATTTCGGCGCAGACGACATTCGCATCCATCCCCATGTCTCAGCGTTTCAATTGGCCTGCGTGCGAATGGGCTGGGCTTTGCAAGACGCTGAAACGCTAACGGTTCATGGTCGGGCAGTCGGCGACATCCTCTCCTTCGTGGCACCGCGTGCGAAACTCGTGGTGCTCACTCAGGACGGCGACACCCCATCGCAAGTTGCAGAGCTTCTTTCAGGGGCTGGTTATGGCGATAGCCGCATGACTGTTCTCGCCGATATGGGCGGCGCCAATGAAACACGTCTGGATGGCGTGGCAAGCCGCTGGAGCGAGATCGTCCCATCGCTCCACACGCTGTGTGTGGAGTGCAGCAGCAATCCAGATGTTCCAACGCTGCCACGTGGGCCGGGCTTGCCCGATGACGCTTTTGAGCATGATGGCAAGATGACCAAGCGCGACCTCCGCGCGATCACCCTCGCCAAGCTCGCTCCTCGGCCAGATGAACTATTGTGGGATGTCGGCGCCGGATGCGGATCAGTCGGGATTGAGTGGATGCGCAGCGCCCGCGGTGCTCGTTCTATTGGGCTTGAGCCCCATGCCGAACGGCGTGCAATGGCGGAGCGCAATGCGCACAAGCTAGGAACCAGTCGGTTCGAGCTGGTGGATGGAACGGCGCCCGACGCATTGTCGGGGCTGGATAAGCCGGATGCGGTTTTCATCGGCGGCGGGCTAAGCCAAGAGACTGTCGATGCTTCTCTTGCTGCCTTGAAGAATCATGGTCGGCTTGTGGCCAACGCCGTCACGCTGGAAAGCGAGCAGTTGCTGATCCAGCTTCACCAACACTTTGGTGGCGAGTTGACCCGCATTTCCATTGCCCATGCTGATGCCGTTGGCCGTTATCGAGGATGGCGATCTGCGATGCCAATCACGCAGTGGAGCCTGGTCACATGACCGGCACACTGTATGGTGTTGGCCTTGGTCCAGGCGACCCGGAGCTGCTCACCTTAAAGGCGCACCGGCTGATCAACTCAGCCAAAATCATTGCCTATCCAGCACCGGACAATGGTGAGAGTTTTGCGCGCTCCATCGCAGCGCCTTACATCGCACCAGAGGCAGAAGAGATCCCGATTGTCATCCCGATGCGGGTTGAGCGTTTTCCGGCCCAAGACGTCTACGATGCCGCCGCAAGAACCTTGGGCGCGAGGCTCTCAAACGGAGAGGATGTCGTCGTCCTATGTGAAGGCGACCCGTTCTTCTACGGCTCGTTTATGTACCTCTTTCAAAGGTTTGCTGATCGCTTCCCAGTGGAGTGCGTTCCTGGCGTAACGTCAATGACGGCGTGTTCTGCCGTCATCCAGCAGCCCCTTTGCGCGCGCAACGAGGCACTAAGCGTGGTTCCTGCACCGCTGTCTGAAGCAGAACTAACCTCAAGGCTCAGCTCAGGCGGCGCGTTTGCAATCATCAAGGTGGGACGGCACATCGACAAAGTGCGCCATGTGATTGCAGGTCTTCAGTTGATGGATCGGTCGATGTATGTCAGCCACGCCTCTTTGCCGAACCAGCTTGTGTGCCCTCTTCACGAAGCGCCGGAAAAAGCGCCTTACTTTTCGATGGTGATAATCAGTGGGACCGACCCCTATGCCGTCTCCTGATCCGATCACACTCTTTTTGGCGCCTTCTGGCGAGAACACGGCGCGACGGATTTGCGAACATCTTGACGGCGCTTTGCATGGCTACAAGCCAACAGCAAAGGTCGACGTGGCCATCGACGACGTCATGAGCCATTTGCGAGCTTTGTTTTCCGCCGGTCACCCAATTATCGCCGTGTGTGCCACGGGGATCGTCATTCGCGCGCTTGCGCCTTTGATCCTGGATAAGCGCCGCGAGTCCGCGGTCATTGCTGTTTCCGATGATGGCGCGTCAGTGGTGCCCCTTCTGGGAGGGCACCGTGGAGCCAACGCGATGGCAAAATCCATCGCCGACGCGGTAGGCGCGCACGCCGCTGTCACAACGGCTGGCGACCTCTCATTGGGCGTTGCTTTGGATGCGCCGCCCGAGGGCTGGCGACTGGAGAACCCGGAGGCTGCAAAATCGGTCATGGCCGCGTTACTAGCTGGAAGGCCCGCGCGGCTTTCCGGTCCAACGGGTTGGCTCACCGGTCCAACGGACTGGTTCGCCCCACTGACGAAACGCGAAAACGTGCATGTTCAACCGAAGGGCGATGCCCATGACCCAACCGTTTTGAGTGTTGATGGCTTGGAGCCGCTTATCTATCGCCGACAGAACCTGGCTCTAGGCGTTGGCTGTTCGCGAGGGTGTTCTCCCGACGAACTGATCGCGCTGGTGCTCAAGACGCTTGCCGATCACGGCCGCTCGCATTTTGAGATTGCCGGCATTTACTCCATCGACGTAAAGGCAGACGAAGCAGCGATCCATGCCCTTGGGCGCAAGTTGAACGCGCCAGTCGGCTTCTTTCCCGCCGACATCTTGGAAGCGCAGACGCCCAGATTGGCTAACCCATCGCCGATTGTGTTCGCGGAGGTTGGCAGCCACGGCGTGGCCGAAGCTGCTGCCTTGGCGGCCGCCGGACCGTCAGCGACACTGGAGATCGAGAAACACAAGTCGAAGAATGCAACCTGCGCCGCCAGCGAACTCAAAGATGGTGGAGAACGGCCACAAACCCGCGGACGCCTGAGCGTCATTGGCATCGGGCCAGGCCGGTCGGACTGGCGGACGCCGGAAGCCTCCAAACTCGTTGCCGAAGCCGATGAGTTGGTCGGCTACGGCCTCTACATTGATCTTCTTGGACCTCTTGCGGCCGGAAAGCCTCGCCATGATTTTCCCCTTGGTGGTGAAGAGGATCGTTGTCGATTTGCGCTGGAGCGCACGGGTGAAGGGCAGAATGTTGCGCTGATCTGCTCTGGTGACGCTGGGATCTATGCCATGGGCGCGCTGGTGATGGAGCTTCTTGATCGCGATGAGGCTGACGGAGGGGTCTCGCAGGCAGCGCGCAGGGTCGAGATCATTCACGCGCCCGGTGTTTCTGCGTTTCAGGCCGCCTCGGCGCGCGTTGGGGCGCTTATCGGCCACGATTTTTGTGCCATTTCGCTCTCTGACCTGCTCACCCCCAGAGAAACGATCCTCCAGCGCATTCAAGGGGCAGCGGTGGGCGATTTTGTGATCGCTTTCTACAACCCCGTGTCCAAGCGCCGCCGAACCTTGCTTGCCGAGGCGCGCGATACACTTTTGGAGCATCGCCCAGCCGACACGCCCGTCATTCTGGCCAGTAACCTTGGTCGGCCTGATGAGAACCTGCGCTTTCGAAAGCTCAGCGACCTCCAAGTGGATGAGGTCGATATGCTCACGGTTGTGCTGGTCGGTTCATCACAGAGTCGGGCGTTCAAGCACGGTGACATCGCCTGCGGTGCTGAAGGTTGGTCGGCTTACACGCCCCGCGGCTATGCCGCAAAAATCAACAAAGACATCCAACCATGACCGTTTACTTCATAGGCGCCGGTCCGGGCGACCCAGACCTGATCACTGTAAAAGGCAAGCGGCTCATCGAGCGCTGCCAGGTGTGCCTTTACGCCGGCAGTTTGGTTCCTGAGGCCGTGGTGAACTGTGCACCATCAACCGCTGTCGTTCGAGACACTGCACCCTTGCATCTCGACGAGATCATCGAGGCCATGAAGAAGGCGCATGATGAAGGCAACGACGTCGCCCGCGTGCATTCTGGCGATCCCTCGCTCTATGGCGCCATCGCTGAGCAGATTCGAAGACTGGTAGCGCTTGGCATCGACTACGAAATCATACCTGGCGTGCCCGCCTTCGCCGCTGCTGCCGCGGCGATGGGCCGGGAGCTGACAATCCCCGAAGTTGCCCAGTCACTGATCATCACCCGAACGGCGATGAAGTCATCTTCCATGCCTGAGGGCGAGGAACTAGAAACGCTTGGACACAGCGGCGCGACCCTGGCAATCCATCTTTCCATCCGCAACTTGCAGGAAATCGAGCGCAAGCTCACGCCGATCTACGGCGCAGATTGCCCAGTTGTCGTTGCCTATCGTGTTGGCTGGCCGGATCAGCAGTTTATTCACGGAACTCTGGAGAACATTCGCGACAAGGTGAGAAAGCAGAAGATCACCCGCACGGCGCTGATCTTCGTGGGCCGTGCTTTGCGCGAAACCGACTTTCGGGACAGCGTTCTTTACGATGCCGACCACGCCCACATTCTCCGGCCTATAAAAGCGAAGTCGGCCTAAGCTGCGAAAATCTAAACTGGCAAAGGGCCGATGATGTGGGCGAAGGAGCCTGACGTGCGGCCGTTGCGATGGCCCATGGCCGGGAGGATCTCGCCGAAAGCATCCTCAACCTCAAAAAGTCTATTCTCTTCAGCCTCGCTTGTGATCGAGGCATAGTGAAATTCGTGGCCAGCAAGCGGCTCCTGGAACAGCGAGCCTTCAACAGGCCTGAGTAACCGGTAGCCAAGGTGCAGTTTGCGGCGAGCGAACGACGTTGCCACAGGCAGCAGCCCGAGCATGTTGTGGGTTGCGCCGTCAGCATCCGTCAGTGTTTCGCCAAGCACCATGTACCCGCCGCACTCTCCGTAGATCGTCTTACCGTTGCCGGCGGCGCTCTGCACGCCGCGCTTAAATGTGCTTGCCTGCGCAAGCTGCTCTGCATGCAACTCTGGATAGCCACCGGGCAAAAAGATTGCATCGCAGTTCTCTGGCGGTGAATCATCTGCAAGCGGCGAGAAAAATACCACCTCTGCGCCCTGCGCCCGCCAGTCATGAAGCATGTGTGGATAGCTGAAAGCAAAGGCGACATCGCGCGCGACGGCGATGCGTTGACCGATGGGAGTAAACCGTTGAGCATCCGCTTTCCGGTCCAATGGGCAGGACGCATCCAGCAACTGGTCGAGGTCGACCCGCTCCTCCACCAAGCGCGCAACGCGTTCGAGCGTTGCGTCCAGGCCGTCCGACTCCATGGCCTGAACAAGACCCAGATGGCGTTCGGGCAGAACCAAATCAGCCATCCTCGGAAGGACCCCAAGGACAGTCAGTTCTGCCTTGTTAAATGCTTGTCGAAGCGCCGCTTCATGGCGCGGCGAGCCAACCCTGTTCAGGATAATGCCGGCGAGGAGCAAATCCGGCTTCATGGTCCGAAGGCCGATCGCGGAAAGCACAGCGGACTGGGCGGTCTTTGAAGCATCCACGACTAGAACGACGGGAAGTCCCAGGATATTTGCGAGCTCCGCAACCGAGCCATGACCTTCAACGCCAGCCCCATCCAAAACGCCCATCGCCCCTTCAACGAGCAAGACATCCCCGGGCTGGTTGGCAGCTCGCGATTGGATGGTGTCCGCCGTCATCGCCCATGCATCAAGATTGACCGAAGGATGGCCAGTCGCTGCCTGGTGGAACTGTGGATCGATGTAGTCAGGTCCGCTCTTTGTCGCCGCCACGTCGTAACCCCGACGCCTAAGGGCACCGAGCAGACCAAGCGTTACGAGCGTTTTTCCCGCTCCTGAGGTTGGCGCGGCGACAACGAAGCCGCATTTTGCACTCACGAGGCGTCTTCCAGGTCAATCCTGCGGTTGCCTAGTGGATCGACCGAGCGGGGCGCCACTCCATTCAACTGAGAGGCCCAGTCCAGCACTTGGCGCATCAACACAACCTTGCCTACGCAAACAATGGCCGGCGCTTTGACCTGTGCCTCCTTTGTATCGGCGGCTGCATGCCCCAAGGTCGTCTCTAGAACCTGCATATCCGCTCGCGTCGCGTTGGATACCAGAGCGACTGGGTCTTCGGGATCGCGTCCTGCCTTGAGAAGCGAGTTGCAGATTTCTTCGATGTGTTTGATCGCCATGTACATGACGATCACCGGCGAGCCTTCGGAAATCGCCGGCCAATTGATGGCGGACGGCGTCATCCCCGTCTGATCGTGCCCGGTGAGGAAGGTCACGGTCTGGTTCACATCGCGGTGGGTCAAGGGAATGCCTGCGTGTGCCAGCCCGCCTATCCCGGCCGAAACGCCTGGCGTGACACGAAACAGCACCCCTTCTTGAACAAGCGTTTGCGCTTCTTCACCACCGCGGCCAAAAACGAATGGGTCCCCGCCCTTTAGCCGAACCACGCGCTTGCCCTGGCGAGATAGTTCGACCAGCTTCAGCGAAATGTCGCGCTGCTTGGGGGATGGCTTGCCGCCGCGCTTGCCCGCTTGGATCACATCGGCACCTGGGCGCCGCCATTCCAAGACACGTTCATCCACCAGAGCATCGCGCACAACGACGTCGGCACGGCGCAGCGCCGACAAGCCCTCCAACGTCATCAAGCCGGGATCGCCTGGCCCAGCACCCACCAGCCAAACCATGCCCGGAGGAAAGTCCGGCCAATCGCCCTTTGGTATCGCTAGGTCGTCGAAATCCATCATCTTTTGAGAGGTTTAGCGCTTGTGCTCAGATTTTACGAGCACCGAATCTCATTCTTCTGGATCTGGAACCTCATCCTATATGCCGATAATCTAAAGTCATGGGGAAGACGGAATTCGCCACAGATTTGCGCTTTGGCTATACGACAGGGGCTTGCGCGACGGCCGCCACCAAGGCTGCGCTGACGGCACTCCTGGGGCTTGGCTGGAAAAGTCCTGTGGAGATTACCCTCCCAAAGGGCCAGAAAGCTCAGTTTGATCTGGTTGATACTGCCTCAGGGCAGGGCTGGGCCCGTGCGTCGGTCAAAAAGGATGCTGGCGATGATCCAGATGTGACGCATGGCTCGCTTATCATTTCCACCGTGAAGAAGGGTCAGCCAAGTATGGGTGTCGTCTTTAAAGGTGGCGATGGCGTTGGAACAGTGACACTGCCCGGCCTGCCAATCGAGCCAGGCGAGCCAGCCATAAATCCCGTCCCTCGGAAGATGATCGAAGAGGTTATCAACGAGCTCGCCAATTCTGCTGGCAACTCTTCCGATTTCCAGATCGAGATTTCAGTGCCCGGCGGCGAGGAAATTGCGCGAAAGACCTGGAACCCGAGGCTTGGCATTGAAGGCGGCATTTCCATTCTGGGAACGACTGGAATCGTACGTCCCTTTTCGTGTGCCGCATGGATCGCGTCGATCCATCGCGGTGTTGACGTTGCCCGGGCCAATGGCGCGATTCATGCCGTTGGCAGCACCGGCGCGACATCGGAGAGCACCGCGCAAGCTATGTTTGGCCTGCCGGATTGGGCAATGTTGGACATGGGTGATTTCGCTGGCGGCCTCCTGAAATATGTCAGGCGCCATCCCGTCTCCCGGCTGACGATTGCAGGTGGCTTCGGCAAACTGACCAAACTTGCGCAAGGCGCTATGGATCTGCATTCGGCAAGGTCTCAAGTGGACTTTGCGTTCTTGGCATCTCTGGCGAACGATCAAGGAATCGACCCAGGCCCAATCAATGAAGCCAACACAGCTATGGAAGCACTGTCTGTAGCCGGCCCGCTCTTGGCTGAAGCCGTGGCGCAGAAAGCCCGGCATGCAGCCATTGACGTGCTCGGCACGAGTGAAACACGGGTGGATGTATTGGTGGTCGCGCGCGACGGAACGGCGATTGCCATGGCTGATCAATCAGGTAGCAGGGTGCTGTGACAGTCCAGCCTAGGGTTCTCATTCTGGCGGGCACCGCCGAAGCAAGAGAACTAGCGTCGCGCTTGGCCGACCTTGGTTCGGTCGACGTCATTGCCTCGCTTGCAGGCGCGACCGTGGACCCAAAGGCATACCGGGTGAAGACCAAAGTTGGAGGGTTTGGTGGTATTGAGGGCCTGACCGCATGGCTCATCGCCGAGCACATAAGCGTCGTGATCGACGCAACTCATCCCTTTGCTTCAACGATGTCCCGCAACGCAGCGATGGCGTCTGCGAGCCTTCAGATGCCCCTCATTCGCTTCGAACGCCCTGCCTGGGAACCGGGACCGGACGACAAATGGTCTGCCGCCGAAAGTCTGCCTGACGCGTTGGAGCAATTACCACGGGGCGCGCGGGCCTTTTTTGCGACCGGAAAAGGAACGATTGAACACTTGGAGCAAGTCGGCGTCCCTCGCCGCGATGTTTGGTGCGCCATCCGTGTGATTGATCGCCCTGAGCGTTCCTTTCCGTTGCCCTTAGGCACGTTTATCGCGGCTCGCCCACCTTTTACGCTTGCCGATGAAATCAGGACTTTGCGAGAGCTGGAAGCAAGTCATCTCGTTGCCAAAAACGCAGGCGGTGCCTTTGGACGCAGCAAACTGCTTGCAGCGCGCCAACTTGGTTTGCCTATCATTATGGTCAAACGACCCGCTCCGCCTGCTGCGATTGGGTACTACCATCAAACGATTGAGGACGTGATCGAGCAACTGGTAGCGCTCGTTTAACTTCGTAAAAAACAGCGCCTGTCGCGGTTCTTTGGTTGCAGAATGGCTTATCAAAGGGGTGGGGGCAGCTGAGCAAGAGCTTTCCACCCGACCCGATCATGCACCCAACTCGGAAAACGACCGTTTAGAGCCAAAAGCCAAGTTCTCCCCAATCAAAAATGCCTGCACAGGACAATTCTCGGCGATTCCGCGGTGTCGTCCGACCCACTTCATCGTCAGCAACTTGATCGCTTTTGATCGTTTGCGGTCGAAAATGATGATGTTTAGCTTTTTTCGATTGCGGATGTAACTGCCTCGCTACGTACTTATGGGTAAGGAGGTCGCATGCTCAAAGAACGGCGACAAAAAAGAATACTGGCCGCGCTGAACCAGGAAGGCTCAGTCGATATCAACGAGCTGGCGCGGATCATGCCGGAGGTGTCGCGCGTCACGCTGCGCCGCGACATCGCTGATCTGGCCGATGCGGGTGCCCTCAAGCGCACGCATGGCGGCGCTGTCTTGAGTGACGAGCAGCGCCTGCAGGCCAACGCAACTGGCCCAAATCTGGTAGCGATCGACAGCGTTCAAACCAACATCGATGTCTTGGATGCGATCATTCTGCCCCCGATTGAAGGACGCGGCGGGGCGGCGCTCCGGCGCCAGATCATCCGACGTGACATGCCCTTCCTGGCAGAATCCTCAGCCCAGGAAGGCGGTGTTTATCTCGGACCCAGCAATCACGCTGCCGGGCACGAACTGGGCGCGCTCGCTGGTTCCGGTGCCACCGGTGACCATTTGACCGTGTTGGTGGTCTGCCAACCTGAACTTGCCAACACGCGAGCACGCACCGAGGGCTTCCTGGAAGGTTTCCGGTCGACATTTGCTGGTGAGATCACGGTCCTCCGGGTCAATGGCAAAGGAAACTACAAAGCTTCCTATCGTGTTGCCAGTGACGCTCTGAACGCCAATGAGCATGCGACCATTGCGTTTGGCGTTAACGATCATACCGCGCTCGGCGTTTTAAATGCGGCAGACAAACTCAGTCGCACTTTGGATGTCTATGCCTGCGGCGGTGAACACCCTGATTTTGTCGGCCGGCTTGCCGATGACGGAGCGCTCAAGGCAGTCGCGGCCTTCTTCCCGACCATTGTGGGAGAGTATGCCATCGATCTTATCGCCCACGCCTTGCGCGGTAACGGTTTGCCGGGCGAAGCGCTGACGCCCCACGAGCTGATTACCAAAGACAGTCTTCGGGATTTCTACACCATCAGCGATGGCCATTGGGTCTTGCGGCCCGATCACCGCAAACAGATTGCAGATGTTCCTTTGCGGCCGGTGCTTGCTGGGAAGGTCAAGGGACGTGTCGGCTTTATGCCGCACTACCCAGCACACGACTGGTACCGTTCGATGATCCAGTCCATGAAAACGCGGTGCGCGGAGCACGGACTAGAATTGCTCGTTGAGCCGCCACACCAAGGCATCGCCGCGGAAGTGTCGCGGTTGCGGCGCCTTGTGGCGGCAGAGGCGTTGCAGCGGATCAAGGCCGATCAGACGATCATCCTCGGAGAGGGGGAAGCCACCCTCAAGCTTGCCGAGCATTTGCGCATACGCTCCTTCGATGCTCCATCGAGCCTGCGCGGCGTGACCGTGATAACGAACTCACTCGACATTCTCGCTAAGCTCGAAGGCGCTCCTAGCCTCAAAGTGATTTTGACGGGCGGCGAGTATCAATCCGCCGATCGATGCCTGGTTGGCCCCAGTCTCGGCGCTTTGTTTGAGCGCATGAGGGCCGATCTGGCGTTTCTGTCCGTCAGTGGCGTTTCGCCGGACTTCGGCATTTCAAATGTCGATGAGCGGCTGGCGCTCGCGGCATCGCGGTTCGTCCAGGCATCCAAGCGAACCATTGCCTTGGCAGATCACACACTGGTCGGCGCGGACGCCAATCACCGCATCGCCCCTGTGGGCGCCCTTGATGAACTGATTACCGACGATGGCGCGCTTCCAAGCGACCGACAAAAGCTGCACGCCGTCGGCGTGGAGGTCTCAATTGCCGATGAACCGGGTGACGAGACCTCAGATCAAGCCGGGTCCGAAGTCCCGCAATCACAAACCGCCTAACGGCACCAACACCCAACTGTCTTAGGGAGGAACCTATGAGACATTCACTGATCGCAACGCTTGCCGCCGGCACCATGTTGGCAACCGGCGCAGCCCACGCCCAGGAAATTACCCTGCAGTTCTGGGACAATCAGCAAACAGAATCTGGCTTGTCGCAGTTTCAGCAAGCTGCCGTGGATCGCTTCATGGAAGAGAACCCCGACATCGCCATCGAAGTGACCACCATTCCTTATCCTGAATATCAACAGCGTCTGCTAACGGCCGTTCAGGGCGGCAACGCGCCTGACATTGCAACGCTCGATCAAATCTGGGTCGGCGCCTTCGCGCAGGCTGGCGCAGTCGCCAACCTTGCCGACAGCGCCGCAGCCTCAGGTCTCTCGCGTGACCAGTTCTTCGGCGGCGCCTGGGACTCCGCCGTCTTCAATGATGGTCTCTATGGCATCCCATTCAATGTCGATGTCTGGCAGTTCTCTTTCTACAATCAGGACCTTCTGGATGGGGCCGGCATCGATCCGGCATCGCTGACCACCTTCGAAGGTCTGCGCGCTGCTGCTGAAGCTCTCTCCGGCGATGGGCAGTTCGGCGTCGGATTGTTTGGCCACCGCGGTGAAGACACCGTGGTCGTCGTCAACTCCTTCATCTTCTCCAATGGCGGCTCGGTTCTGCACGCCGATGGTTCCTGCGCTCTCAACGAAGCGCCGGCCGTTGAAGCCATGGAGTATCTTCAGGACCTCGCTCAGTTTGCGCCCGAAGGCATCCTCAACGCCAACTCTGGCAACATGCGCGAGCTTTTCCTCAACGGATCGCTGGCCATCGAGTTCTGGCCGGCATTGGAGCAGCCGACCCTTCAGGCTTCCGACATCAACTGGGGCTTCGTGAACGGCACGGCGCCCGAAGGCATGACCGCCGTCGGTACTTTTGGTGGCTGGAACCTTGCCGTCTTTGAAAGCTCCGAGAACCAGGAAGCAGCCTGGAAGTTCATCGAGTTCATGGTCCGTGAGGACGTAAACGGCGATGTTGTCGACCTGATCCCGGCCAACATGGCCGCCGCTGAGGCCTTCCTTGCCGAGAACCGCGAAGGCCCTGAGGCGATCATGGAGCATTTGGGCAATGCCCAGGCCCGTCCGCTCTCGGCACGCTATCTGGAAGTTGCCGACATCCAGATGACGCTGTTCCAGGACATGTTCTCCGGTGCCAATGTTCAGGAAGCAGCAGACGCGGCCTGCACTGACATCGACGCCCTGAACTGATCCGGGTTTAATCCGGTCTCCCCCCGAGAACGTTCATGGGTCGCGCCCGGCTTTACCGCGGTGCGATCCGTCACCGCCTTTTGATTGTTGGACTGCACCTTCATGGCCAAACGCGCCGACCGCTGGCTGATATGGGCCTTCCTGGCTCCCACACTCCTACTCTTGGGTGTATTCCTCTATTACCCCATGGTCGGCACGGTCGTTGAGAGTTTCTACGACACATCCTTCATCAGCCCTGAGCCACGCTTTGTCGGCTGGGCAGTCTATGAGAAAGTGCTGTCGAGCCGCGACTTCTCTCAAATCGTCTGGAACTCCGTCGCCTGGACGCTGGGCGTCGTGCTCCTTCAAAACGTGCTCGGCTTCTTTGTAGCTCTCCTGCTCAACCAGGGACTGCCGGCGCAGGGCGCGCTACGCGCCATCGTCATGCTGCCGTTCGTTCTACCCGGCGTGGTCGCCGCTATTCTCTGGCGGTTCATGTACGACCCTCAGCTTGGGCTGGTGAACTCACTGCTCATCCAGATTGGGATCATGGACGACAGCGCCGCCTGGCTCGCCTCATCTGACACAGCGATGATCGCGGTCATCTTTGTTGCCGTCTGGAAGGGCTTCCCGTTCTCGATGCTGATTTATCTGGCGGCGCTCCAGAACGTTGACCGTAGCCAGATTGAGGCCGCGACAATCGACGGCGCTGGTCCGGTGCGGCGGCTCGTTGATGTGACGTTGCCAGCGATCAAGGACGTTGTCGTCGTCAACATTGTCCTGACGCTTATTCTCACCTTCAACTATTTCGACATCGTCTGGGTGCTGACCCGCGGCGGCCCGCAAAACGCCACACACATCTTCCCTACCCAGATTTTCGAGACCGGCTTTGGACAGTTCCGCTTTGGCGAAGCCTCCGCCTATGGCGTCTTCTCCATCCTTGTCCTTGCCGTCCTGGTGGCGATCTATGTGATCGTCCAGCGAACGGCCGCCAATCGGAGGGCGACGGCATGAGGCAGGACGCTAAGACCCGCGCTCTCTTGATGGCCTTCCAGATCCTGGTCGCGCTGTTCGTGCTCTTACCGTTCTTCTGGATGGTGTCCGTCAGCCTCAAGCCAACGACCGAGCCCTTCGCTATCCCCGCTCGTTTGTGGCCCGATAGCCCGACGCTAGAAAACTATGTCACCGCTTTCCGGCCGGAGTTCCGTACCTACTTCCTGAATTCTCTGATCGTATCAGGCTCATCGGTGGTGATCACGGTAACCCTCGGCCTTCTTGCCGCCTACAGCTTCAGTCGCGCCCAGCTGTTGATCATCACCGCGTTGATGAGCCTCGTCGTGCTTGCGCAGATGTTCCCGCATGCGGCGATCATCATCCCGATTTACAAGATGATGCGCGCGGCAGACCTTCTGAACACCTATTGGTCGCTCATCATTGCCTATGTGTCGGTCACGCTGCCAGTCGCCGTCTGGATGCTTCGCGGTTTCCTTTTGAAGCTGCCGGTGTCGCTGGAGGAGGCTGCCGAAATAGATGGTGCCGGCCCGCTGCGCATCTTCTTTGATGTCGTGGTCCCGCTCGCCCGGCCGGGCATCATCGCAACGGCCGTCTATGTCCTGATCGTCACCTGGCAGGAGTTCCTTTTTGCACTCTCCTTCACGTCGACGCGCGAGATGCGCACGCTGCCAGTGGGCCTCAACGATTTCATCGGCCAGTATGGAATCCGCTACGGCGAGCTGATGGCCTCGTCGGTCATGGTGTCTTTGCCTGTCATCGCCGTCTTCTTTTTCTTGCAACGCTACTTTGTCGCCGGGCTGACCGCTGGCGCGGTGAAAGGCTGATCCATGGCCCTGTTAGACGTCTCCGACCTTCATCCCGGTGTCAGGCAACTCCTCTTCAACCGCCCCGACAAACTGAACGCCCTCTCCACCGAACTGATGGCCGAGTTCGACACGGCGATTGACGACGCAGCCAACGACCCGGAGGTGCGCGTCATCGTGTTGCGAGGTGCAGGCGGCAAGGCTTTCGTCGCTGGCGCTGACATCGCCGAATATCAGGGCGACAAGCGGCCCGAGTTTATTGCCTACCAGATGAACTCACGCCGCGTGTTCGACAAACTTGAACGCCTGCCCAAGCCGGTCATTTGCGCGATCGATGGCTTCGCGCTGGGCGGGGGTTTCGAGATATCCCTTTGCTGCGACATCCTTTTAGTATCGACCGCAGCGCAGCTCGGCCTCCCGGAGGGCAGGCTTGGCCTGTCTCCAGGCGGTGGCGGCACGCAGAGGCTCATTCGTGCGGTTGGCAAGTTTGCCGCCAGCGATCTTATGCTCGCGGGCTGGCGGATGAGCGGCCAACGTGCCTATGAGCTTGGTTTGGCAGCTGAGGTGGTGGAACCCGAGGCCCTGAGCGACGCTGTTCTGAAGCGCGCTCGTGCCTGCCTGAAGATCGCCCCGCTCGCCCAAGCGGAGATGAAGCGGCTGATCCGCGAAGGGCACGACGCGCCATCGGAAACAGCGAAAAGCTATGAGCAGGAAGTGCTTTTCCGGCTCTACTCCACCGAAGACGGTCAGGAAGGCATCAACGCCTTCCTCGACAAACGAGAACCCGAGTTCAAAGGGCGGTAACGCATGGAATTTGAAGGAAAAACCGCCATCGTTACCGGGGCAGCTATGGGAATTGGCAAAGCCTGCGCCGACACATTGGTCGCGCAGGGCGCCAAGGTCGTTCTGGCGGATATCGATGCCGATGCCGGCCAACAGGCTGCCGATGCACTGGGTGATGCAGCGCGCTTTATCAAGACGGATGTGCGCAGCATGGACGATATGCGAGCCATGGCGGCGCTTGCCGTGCAAGCCTTTGGCGGCATCGACATCCTCGTTAACAACGCGGCACTTGCCTTGGGTGGTATCGTCGATGAGATCGACGAAGAAGACTGGCAGACCGTCATCGACACCAACCTGTCGAGTGTCTGGCGTGGCATGCGTGTTTGCGTGCCGGAGATGCGCAGACGCGGTGGCGGGGCCGTGGTGAACATGTCGTCCGTTCAAGGTCTCATCGGCTTCAAAGGCTGGCCCGCCTATGCTGCCGCAAAGGGCGGCATCAATGCTCTCACCAAGCAGTCGGCCGTAGACCTGGCACCGCACGGCATCCGTGTGAACGCCGTTGCGCCGGGCACGATCATGACACCGCTCAACCAGAAGCTCTTCGACGATATGGATGACCCGTCAGAGCTCATCGAGACCTGGAACAAGGCGCATCCGATCGGCCGGTTCGGGGAAGCGCAAGAGGTCGCAGACCTTGTGGCCTACCTTGCGAGCGACAAGGCAAGCTTCATCACCGGCGAGATCATCCGCGTGGATGGCGGCCTTGCGGTGCGCGGAGAGTAAAGATGGCAACCGTTGAACTTCAAAATCTTGGCAAGACCTTCGGCGAATTCACCGCCCTGGAGAGCCTCGACCTTGCCATCGATGATGGCGAGTTTCTGGTTCTATTGGGCCCGTCCGGCTGCGGGAAATCGACCACCATGCGCATGGTCGCGGGACTTGAGGAGCCAACGCAGGGCGACATTCTGATCGGTGGCGAGCGGGTGAACGACAAGCCGGCGCGCGACCGCGATCTGGCAATGGTTTTCCAGAACTACGCTCTCTATCCCCATATGACGGTGGGCGAGAACATCGGCTATCCGCTCAAAATCGCCGGCCTCAGCAAATCCGACCGTCAGGAGCGCGTGCGTGCTGCCGCCGCCAAGGTGGAGATGGAACAGCTTCTAACGCGTCGTCCGGCAGAGCTATCGGGCGGCCAACGTCAACGGGTGGCACTCGCCCGGGCTATCGTCCGCACACCCCGCCTTTTTCTGATGGATGAGCCGCTTTCCAATCTGGATGCCAAGCTACGCACGGTCATGCGCGCCGAACTCAAGCACCTGCAGAAAGAACTGGCGACCACGACCATCTATGTGACCCACGATCAGGTCGAGGCGATGACGCTCGCCGACCGTATCGTGATCCTCAACGATGCCTGCATCCAGCAGGTTGGAACGCCGGCGGAGATATACGCTCGCCCGGCCAACACCTTCGTCGCCGGGTTCATTGGCTCACCGCCCATGAACCTCATCCGTGGCACTTTGAAAGACGGCACCTTCACCCATTCCGGTGGCGCGCTCCAGCTCAATGGCCCAGACGGGGAGATGTACCTCGGCATCCGGCCAGAGGATGTGACGGTAGCGGGAGGTTCCGGCGACCTTCAGGGCACGGTCTATTCCAGCGAGCTTCTTGGCGACTCCACCCTTCTCAACGTCCATGTCGGCGAGGCACTTGTTGCTGCCAAGGTTGGTCCCGACGACGGCCGTGTGATGGATAGCGATATCACGCTGGCGATCAATCATGGCAAGCTTCACCTGTTCGATGCCCACTCCGGCGAGCGACTGAGCTGACCTCCGTGGCCGCGTTTGACTTCCATCGTGGACAGGCACCGATCCTGCCCCTCCAGCGTGCATCGGTCTTCTTTGATGGAACTTTTGCCGAACCCAAACTGAGTCATCCCGAATGTGTGGCATTGGGCCCTGACGGCTGGATTTGGGCCGGCAATCAGGATGGCGACATTGTGCGCATCGCTCCCGATGGCAGCACCATGGAAAAGGTTGCTTCCACCGGCGGATTTGCCCTCGGCCTCGCTTTTGACAGTGATCGAGCGCTCTTTGTCTGCGACCTCAAGCACGCCGCTGTCTTCAAGTTGGACTTGGCCATGAAGGCGCTTTCTCGTTTCACAGCACCGGGCATCATGATCCCGAACTTCCCGCTTATCGATCACGCTCGCGGCAGACTTTTTGTCTCCGACAGCCATGCCTCTGGCACTCCAGGGCCAGGCGTGTGGGCCTATGATCTTGAGTCCGGCGACGGGCATCTTTGGTACGACCAGCCACTCAATTTCGCCAACGGTCTGGCCATGCGCGCAGGCGAGAATGCGCTCTACGTCTGTGAGACTTTCACTCCATCGATCACCCGCATCGCCATCAACGACGACGGCACGGCAGGAGACGCAACAGCCTTTGCAACCGACCTTCCCGGCCTCCCGGACGGCATAGCCTTTGACCGTGATGGCAACATGGTCGTCGGTTGTTATGAGCCCTCCAGGCTCTTGCGCATCAGTCCCGACGGCACGCGGGTCGATGTGCTCATTGAGGACGTCACCGCCCACACGCTCTGCCACCCGACTAACATCGCTTTTGACGGTGACACGATCTACACGGCCAACCTTGGTCGTTGGCATCTGACAAAGATCGCCATGGACATTGGTGCTCCGGCTCTGTGGAGAGTCGTCAGATGACCTTTCGCGGCCTTACCTGGGATCATCCACGCGGATATGACGCGCTTGCCGAAGCAGCCCGCCGCTTGAACCAAGGGCGTGCCACGCCTTTGATCACTTGGGACAAGCAGCCGCTGGAAGGCTTTGAATCCGCACCAATCGCTGAGCTGGCCGCCCGCTACGATCTTCTGGTTCTGGACCATCCGCATATTGGCGAGGCGGTTGCCAGCGATTGCCTCCATCCGCTGGAAGACCTCTTCTCAGAAACTCAAATTGCCGAATGGAAGGCACAGAGCGTTGGGCCTTCTCTGACCTCTTACGCTTGCGAGGGCAAAACCTGGGCCCTGCCACTCGATGTCGCCACCCAGGTGATGGCCAGAAGGGCCAACAAGGTCGCAACACCGCCCGACAGATGGGAGGCTGTCCTGGAAATTGCGGCTCACGTACCGGTCGCCCAATCACTGGCCGGTCCGCATGCGGTTCTGTCCCTTTTCTCCATGGTCGCTGGCATGGGCGGCACTGTCGGCGAGGAAATCCTGCTTCCAGGCGAGGAAGCTGAAGAAGCGCTGACGACGATGCATCGCCTCTACGCGTTGCGCCCTAAAGGCAGCGAAAGGCTAAACCCTATCGCCCTGTCTGAAGCGATGGTTGGTGGCGACATCGCGCTCGTCCCGCTCCTGTTTGGCTATGTGAACTATGCGCAGACCGGCATGGCTGGCCAGTTGAGCTTCAGCGACACGATTGGCGTCAGCACACCGGGGACGGGTGGTGTCATCGGCGGCACGGGGGTCGGGTTTGCCAAGCACAGCAAGCCGAGCCCAGGTCTCCTGGATCATATCGTCTGGCTGATGCGGCCAGACACCCAGCGCCAATTCATCCCCTCGTTCGGCGGCCAACCCTCGGCGCGGGCAGCCTGGCAGGACCAAGGCGTCAACAAGGCTTGGGGCGGCTGCTACCAGCAATGCCTGGCAACAGCAGAGAACGCGCTCTTGCGTCCTCGGTTTGACGGCTACATCGCCTTCCAGACCCAGGCCTCAGAGCGGCTGCGACAAGCCCTTGAAACCAGTGAGAACGAAAACACCGCGCTGGCAGCTCTGCGCCAGCTGTGGCGAGACGCGCGCGCAAATGCCAGCTCGCCGCTTGAAAGCTCCTAGGACAATTCGATGACCGACAAAGCCCTCTCCCACATCAAGATTCTGGACTTCTCCCATCTGCTCCAGGGCCCCTTTGCTACGCAGATGCTTGCCGATGCGGGGGCCGATGTCATCAAGATCGAGCGACCGGGTTCCGGTGACATGTTCCGCTCGCTCACGTTTCGCAACAAGTGGGTCGGCGGTTCAGAAAGCCCCAACTTCCTTGCCTGGAACCGCAACAAACGATCAGTTGCCCTGAACCTGAAATCCCCTGATGCCCATGCCGTCATCATGAAGCTGGCGGAAACGGCAGACGTCGTGGTGCAGAACTTCCGCCCCGGCGTTATGGCGCGTCTGGGCTATGGCTATGAGCACTTCAAAGCCGTCAATCCGTGCATCGTCTACTGCTCGGGTTCCGGCTATGGCGAAGACGGGCCCTATGTAAACCGACCCGGGCAGGACATGCTCGTTCAAGGCCTCACGGGTATCATGGCGGCCACCGGCCAAGCCGACCAACCACCAACGCCGGTCGGCGCTGGCTTTTCGGACCAGGTTGGCGCCATGAACATGGTCTATGGCATCCTTACCGCCCTCCTTTGGCGCGAGAAATCGGGCAAGGGCCAAGAGGTGAAGATCAACCTGCTTGCCGGCATGCTCGCGCATCAGAACCAGGAAATGGTGATGGCGATGAATTTCGGCGAAGATTTTGAGCGCCCAAATTCGGGCATCGGTCACCCAGGCATGGACGCACCCTTCGGCACCTACCCAACCAAGGATGGCTGGGTGACGATTGCCATGAGCCCCTTCAATACGCTGGTCGGTGTGCTGGGCAATGACGATCTGCTCGCCTATGACGACCCCGAGAGCTTGTTTGCCAAGCGCGACGAGGTCTGGCGCAAGATCGCCGTTGAAACCGCAAAATGGAGCACCGCCGACCTAATGGAGGCGATGCTCGGCGTCGACATCTGGTGTGGCGAGGTCAAAAGCCACTTGGAAGCGGCAGAGGATGAGCAGGTCCGGCATCTGGGTCTCATCCAGAGCTATGAACACCCAAAAGCTGGATCCGTGAAGACGGTTGGACCGTCAGTTAGGTTCAGCGAAACACCAGCTTCGATCGAACGGCCAGCGCCCATGATTGGAGAGCACACACGCGATGTTCTTCGTGAGGCCGGTTACACCGACTCCGATATCGATGGACTGATCGAAGCAGGCGCCGCCGCTTAGGTCGATCTAGAGCCGGCCAAGCACAAACTTGGAGCAAGAAAATTGGGGTTGGTCCGCCGTAGGGCGCAACACGTTCGTCCATCTTGGGTGGAAAGTCGGCGTTCTCTTGGAACAGCGAAAACACTATCTGGCGCATCGGTATCGCGCTAGTGCTCAGTGCACCTCAGACAATTTGATCGTCGGCACGATGGTTGCAATGGGCTCATCGTCGACCGTGCGTTGATCGCAGCCATAGCGTCGATAGTTGTCAGGGCACCCAATAGGAAAGTGCCGCCGAAAGCAGCTGCGGCGCATCGACACCTGGCCTGCACTCGGGCTCAAACAAACGCGATCGATCCAACTGCTAAGTCGTGACACGTCGGAGTCATCCTGACGCTGTCTTCTGGGCATCATCCAAGATCTGTGCCCGGATACTAAGGCCAATGCCGACAAGGATGATCAAAGCTCCGATCCAGGTAAGCGCGGGGTAAATCTCGCCCAGGAACAAGGTTGCAGCCGCCATTCCGACCGCTGCTGCAACATAGCCCAGCTGGCTGAGAAGGACCGGTCCACCGTATTTTTGTAAGCGGAAGTAGACGGGGAACGTAAGCGCGCCGGCAATCAATTGAAGCAGAGCGGCGATAGGGGCATTCGCAAATTGGTGGAGCGGAATGTCCTGATCGCCCACCAGCAAAGCGACAACATAGCCGAGCGACGCAAAAACGTTGGTCCAAAGCGCAAGCTCATCTGGCGAAGCGCCCTCGGGCCAGCCGATGGTGCGATAGATGTTGCCGATGGCCAGTGTGGTTGGGATCAAAAAAGCTATAGCCAGCCAGATAAGGCCGATGTCCTCGGTGCCGCCTTGCCGCGAGTAGGCGACCAAGCAGGCGCCAAAAAACCCGACAAAGATCCCGATGATCCCAATGGAGCTGGGCGCTTTGATCCGAAAGCCAATCGCTAAGGCCAGGGTGAAGACCGGCGATGTGGCAAACATGATGCCCGTGTAACCAGAGCCCACAAACGGGATAAGCGCAAAAACCAAAATGTTGGCTGCAACGAAGGAAATCAGCCCCGAGATCAAGGAAAAGCGAAGGACCGCGCGGGTCGGGCGCTTCAGATTGCCGCCCATGGCAAGTAGCCCCACCATGGCGATCACCGCTCCAACGGAGATCAGCAGGGGCCAAAGAACTGGTGAAATGCCGGCGTTGCTCGCTAGCTTGCCAAGTGGAAAGTTAGCGCCGATCAGAAAGCCCGATAAGACGAGCAGAATTGCTGGATTGGTCAGCACGCAGTTTGCCGGAAAGTACAAGATGAAGCGTTCGGGCCTTAAGCCCGATTTGCTATACCAACCACGTTGAGCCCCTCCCGTCGAGCAACTTTATTCGAGCGTTATGAAGCGTTTGTTCGATGCCAACACACGTGTTGGCGAAGTGGGCGGCCGGCGCCGGGACCGAAATCGCGTAGATCAGACCGGTTGCATCCTGAAAGGCGAAACCAGCGGCGACTTGGAAAAAGTGTTTCGCAAGCTCCACCCAATCTCGTCCTCAAATTGGTAAGGCCACTTGACCGATCTTAGTTGGGCGCCTAACCATGTGCCCGCCACGTCGGGCTGTTGGGTGCGCCCTCTAAGCGATCCATCCGCAGCTCGGGGCCGACCGGGTTTTGGCGGCTGGGCATTGCTCAATGTGGCTTGGTTGAGGAGTTTGCGCCTTGCCGATTCAATCGGTGGTTCCGTTCAGGCTTTACAGGCAGGTAGCCGAGCAAATCGCCGGGCTCATCCGTGCAGGTGAGTTCGCTGTTGGTGACCGACTGCCATCGGAGCGCGATCTCTCCGCGAAGCTGGGCGTATCGCGACCAACGGTCCGGGAGGCGATGATTGCGCTGGAGATTTCCGGCCTGGTCGAAGTGCGCACGGGGGCGGGCATCTTTGTCCTGCCGTCGCCTTCAACTGACGGCGTCAAGCGCCTTAGCGTCGCCGATGCCGGCCCTGGTCCTATCGAGCTGGTGGCTGCGCGGATCGTCGTGGAAACGGCCATTGCGGCTGAAGCGGCCAGGCAGCGCACGGATGAACACCTCGCGCAGATCGAGGCCAGCATTGCGGCCATGCGCGATGCGCAATCCGAGCAGGCCAACAGGGATGCCGATCGGGCATTTCATGCGGCCATGGCCGCCGCCACGCGCAACGGCGTTTTGAAGGAACTCGTTGATGAGCTTTGGCGGGAGATGTTCTCCCCCCTGTTTGAGCGAATGGGCCACCTGACCCAACTCGTCCCGCAAACCCACCCGTCGACCCTCGGCGACCATGAGCAGATCTTCAAGGCGGTCGCGCTTGGCGACAGCGACGAGGCCAGCCGTGCCATGCGTGCCCACCTGCACAATGTCCGCACCACCCTGCTCGACAACCGAATAGACGCAGGCTCTGACCAACAAGGGAAAACCGGCGATGCTGCATGAAGACCGGCTGTTTTCAGCCGATCCACGTGTCCGTGATGTTTCGCGTGCGCTTTATAGCTCCATCAAGGACCTGCCGCTGATCTCACCGCACGGGCATACGGACCCGGCATGGTACGCGCGCAACGAGCCGTTCCCCGATCCAGCGCAGCTTTTTGTGGTGCCAGACCATTATGTGTTCCGCATGCTCTACTCGCAGGGCATACCGCTTGAGAAGCTCGGCATCCCTTCCGAAGATGGGTCGCCGGTAGAAACCGATGGCCGGGCCATCTGGCGGCTCTTCGCCGAAAACTATCATCTCTTTCGCGGCACCCCGACACGCCTGTGGCTGGACCAGGCATTCTCTGACCTATTCGGGCTTAACGAGCGGCTGTCGCCGGACAACGCGGATGCCAGCTACGACACCATCGCCGAGCATTTGGAGCGCGACGATTACCGGCCGCGCGCTTTGTTTGAGCGTTTCAATCTGGAGGTTATCGCCACAACGGAAAGTGCGCTTGATCCACTCGAACACCACAAAACCATCCAGCAAAGCGGGTGGTCCGGACGGGTGGTCACCGCCTACCGTCCAGATGCTGTGATCGACCCCGAAGTTGCGGGGTTTGCTGCGAACATCGACGCATTGTCGGCGCTGACCGGGGAAGACTGCTGGACGTTGGATGGCTATCTGGCCGCGCACCGCAAACGCCGCGCTTTCTTCAAGTCCATGGGGGCAACCTCAAGCGATCATGGCCACCCAACCGCCCGGACCGCCAATCTGAGCGATGCCCAACGGCAGGCCCTTTTTGATCGCGTCACGCAACAGGTGAAGAAGGGTGACGTTGCGCCCGAAGATGCCGAGCTCTTCCGCGCGCAGATGCTGACTGAGATGGCCAGGATGAGCCTTGAGGATGGGCTCGTCCTTCAGATCCATCCTGGGTCACATCGCAACCATAACGGGCCGCTTTTCCAGCGCTTTGGGCGGGATAAGGGCGCCGACATTCCCTCGCCAACCAACTATGTCGATGCCCTGAAGCCACTCCTGGAGGCGTTTGGCAATGAGCCGGCGCTGCGGATCATCGTCTTCACGCTCGATGAATCGACCTATGCCCGCGAGCTAGCGCCGCTGGCCGGCCACTATCCCTGCCTGTTCCTCGGTCCGGCCTGGTGGTTCTTCGACGCGCCTGAGGGCATGAAGCGCTACCGCCAGCTGACCACCGAAACGGCTGGCTTCTACAACACCGTGGGTTTCAACGATGACACCCGCGCCTTCCCCTCCATCCCGGCGCGCCACGATGTGGCCCGGCGGATCGATTGCGGATTTCTCGCAGAGTTGGTGTGCGATCACCGGCTTGACGAGGATGAGGCCCACGAGGTTGCCCGCGACCTCGCCTATGGCCTGGCAAAGCGGGCCTACAACCTCTGACAAACAACCATAACCTGAAGGGAGGAGTACAATGAAACAGACCAAACTCTTAGCGGTCGGCATGGCGGCGTTGGCCGTTAGCCTCGCGAGCCCGGCAGCGGCGCAACAGTTCCGTGCCGCCGACACCCACGCCGATGGCTACCCAACCGTGGAAGCCGTAGAGCATATGGGCGAACTGCTTTCGTCCTGGACCAATGGCCGCATGGGCATCCAGATGTTCCCAGGCCGCCAGCTTGGCGAAGAGCGTGACACGATCGAGCAGACGATCGCCGGTGTCATCGACATCAACCGCGTCAACCTGGCGCCGCTCAACGGCATTGTGCCGGAAACGGCCATCCCGGCCTTACCCTTCATCTTCCGCTCCACCGAGCATATGCGCACGGTCATGGACGGTGAGATCGGCCAGGAAATCATGGCTGCGATGGAAGAGCATGGCATGGTCGGCTTGGCCTATTACGATTCCGGCGCGCGGTCGTTCTACAACTCCGTCCGTCCGATCACCTCGCCAGCCGATATGGATGGGGTGCGTATCCGCGTCCAGAACTCTGATCTGTTCGTTGCCACCATGGAAGCGCTGGGCGCCAACGCCACACCCATGGAGTTCGGCCAGGTTTACGAGGCGCTGGCCAACGGCGTTATCGACGGCGCGGAGAACAACTGGCCCTCTTATGAATCAACGCGTCATTTCGAGGTCGCCAACCACTACACGCTGAACCAGCATTCACTGTCGCCAGAGGTTCTGGTGATGTCGAAGGCAACGTGGGACGGTTTGTCGGCCAGCGATCAGCAACTGGTGCTGAAGGCGGCCGCTCTATCGGTGCCCGTTATGCGTGACCTGTGGGATGCCCGTGTGGATGCCTCGCGTGCGATTGTCGAAGCCAATGGCAACGAGATCCTCTACGAGGTCGACAAGCAGCCCTTCATCGACGCCATGGCGCCGGTCTATGAGCGGTTCGCCGGCACGCCTGAGCTTTCCGATCTGGTTGAGCGCATTCAGGCTGTTGGTGCCGAGTAAGCCTTAAACCTTACCAGGTCCCGGCGAATGCCGGGACCTGGTTTCACGTCCTGACGGGCTGAACCCAAACGGGCTCAACCAAGGAAACTTCACCAACCATGCTCAGTGCGATCTCATCGTTTCTCGACCGTGTCTCGCGGGCGGCGCTGGTTCTCTCAGCGGTCGGTATCGTGGCCATGACGGCCATTGTCGGCTGGCAGGTCTATGGCCGCTATGTGCTCAACGACACGCCGCACTGGTCGGAAAGTTTGGCCATCTTCATCATGAATTGGTTCATCCTCATCGGCGCTGCCGTTGGCGTGCATGAGCGCTTTCACATCGGGATCGTTCTGTTCAAGGAAGCGATGCCGCTTGCCATTCGCTTCGGGCTTGAGATCATCATCCATGTAGCGGTCGCGGGCTTTGCTGTCGCCATGATCATCTATGCCGGGCAACTGGCCGAAACGACGTGGAGCCATACGATCCCAACGCTTAACCTGCCGCGCGGTCTGCAATACGTACCCTTTGTTCTGTCCGGCGCACTGATCATTCTGTTCTCCGCCAATCACCTTGTCCGCCTGTTCGCAGACGGCCTGCCGCCCGACGCCTTGGATGGCGGAGATCCGGCACCAAACAAGACGGCTTCCTCATGACACTTCTGGTCTTGTTTGGCTCGTTCTTCGCAGCGCTGATCATCGGCGTGCCGGTCGCCTTCGCGCTCGGCCTGTCCTCGCTGATCACGGTGCTGTTTCTGGAACTGCCGCCGGTCATCGTGTTTCAGCGCATGGGGGCGGGCATCAACGTCTTCGCGCTGATGGCCATCCCCTTCTTCATCTATGCTGGCGAGCTGATGCTGCACGGCAAGATCGCCGACCGACTGGTCACGCTTGCCGGAAATGCGCTTGGCCATGTGCGCGGCGGTTTAGGCGTGGTGAATGTCGCCACTTCCATGTTGTTCGGTGGCATTTCTGGCTCGGCGGTGGCCGATGCATCGGCGCTTGGCTCAACCCTGATCCCCATCATGCGCAAGCGCGGCTATGACGATGACTATTCGGTCAATGTCACGGTCAGCTCCGCCACCATCGGCCTCACTGTTCCGCCGAGCCACAACATGATCATCTACTCCATCGCCGCCGGTGGAACGGTGTCGGTCTCTAGCCTCTTCCTTGCCGGCTTCGTTCCCGGCATTGTGACCGGTCTTTTGTTGATGGCCGCCGCCTATGTGATTGCCGTGCGCCGTGGTTATCCGGCCGAGGCGCTTCCTGGATGGCGTGCGCTTTTCCTTTCCTTTGTGGCCGCCAGCCCCGGACTGATGACGGCGGGCATCATTGTGGGTGGGGTTCTCTCCGGCATTTTCACGGCGACTGAAAGCTCGGCGATTGCTGTCATCTATGCCATCCTCGTAACGTTGCTCGTCTACCGGTCTTTGACGTGGAAGGGCTTTGTCGCCGCCACGCTGGGCGCGGTGCGCACCACCGCGATTGTGCTTCTCGTGATTGGCATGGCGGCATCCTTCGGCTGGCTCTTAGCGCTTGAACAGGTGCCGGCCCGCCTGATCGATATGCTTCAGACGATCTCCGACAATCCCATCGTGATCCTCATCATCATCAATGTGATCCTGCTCCTTTTGGGCACGTTCATGGACATGTCGCCGCTGATCGTGATCACGACGCCGATCTTCTTGCCCATCGCCGTCAATCTCGGCATGGACCCTGTTCAGTTCGGCATCATGCTGATGATCAATCTCGGAATAGGTCTGGTTACACCCCCGGTCGGATCGGTGTTGTTTGTGGGCTGCGCGGTCGCCAAGATACGCATGGAAGACACGCTGAAGTCCATTTGGCCCTTCTATCTGGCGCTCATTCTGGCCTTGATAGCGGTCACTTACATTCCGGCCGTCTCCATGACACTGCCGAACCTGTTCGGAGGCAGATGATGGCCCGATTGTCCAACGACACCCTGGGTGCGGTGCCCGAGACCATCGGCAAGCCTGACTACGACAGAGCACAGACAAGCACTGGCATCGTTCATCTGGGCATCGGGGCGTTTCACCGCGGTCATCTGGCCGTCTACATTGATGAGTGTCTTGCCGGTGATCCGTCTTGGGCGATCTGCGGCGTCAGCTTGCGGTCTCCTCGGACTCGCGATGCGCTGGCTCCGCAAGATGGGCTCTACACGCTCGGGGTTCAGTCCGCTGCCGGGCTGAAGCCCCGCATCATTGGCTCGGTCAAGGAAGTGCTTGTCGCGCCTGAGGAGCCGCAGGCGCTTCTGGAACGGTTGACCGATCCCTCAACGCGGATCGTCTCACTGACGGTGACCGAAAAGGGCTACTGCCACGATCCGGCGACGGGCCGATTGAAGGCGGATCATCCCGATATCCTACATGATCTTGCTGCCAATTTTGCCGGAGCAGGCGAGGCGCCCATCTCGGCCATCGGATGGCTGTGGCTGGGCCTTGCGGCACGGCATGAACAAGGCATCCCGCCCTTTACGGTTCTTTGCTGTGACAACCTCCCCGCCAACGGCGCGACCGTCCGGCAAGTGGTGCTCGATTACGCCGTGCTCAAAGACCCCGACAAAGTCGCTTGGGCGACTGATGCCTTGGCCTTCCCCTCCACTATGGTCGACCGCATTGTCCCGGCAACGACCGATCATGACCGCGCAATGCTGGCTGCCGCGTTAGGGATGGAAGATGCTTGGCCGGTGATGGCCGAGCCCTTCTCGCAGTTCGTCGTGCAGGATCATTTCCCGATCGGCAGGCCGGACTTGGACACGGTCGGCGTGACGATGACGCAGGATGTCGAGCCGTTTGAGGCTATGAAGCTGCGCATGCTCAATGGCAGCCACTCCACGCTGGCCTACTTGGGTTGGCTCGCTGGTCATGAGACCGTTGCCGACACCATGACCGACGCCTCCTTGCGGCGGCTCATCAGCGACTTGATGGGCTCGGAGATCATCCCGACCCTGTCGATGCCCTATGGTGTCGATCTTCCCGCTTACAGGGATGTGCTTCTGGAGCGCTTTGCCAATCCGGCGCTCAAGCACAAGACGTTTCAGATCGCTATGGATGGTTCGCAGAAGCTGCCGCAGCGGCTGCTCGGAACCATCCGGGACCGCCTCTCAGATGGCCAATCGATCGACCGCCTGGCACTCGGGGTAGCTGCCTGGATTCGCTTTGCGACCGGACAGGATGAAGCCGGTGCCTCCTTTGAGGTGCAGGACCCACTGGCTGATGAGTTTGCTATTCTTGCCAGTGACGCGGCTATCGACAAAGACCAGCCGGGCCGCTTTGATGCCGACCGCTTGGCGTCCGGCTTCTTTGGCCTGAACGCCGTGTTCGGTGACGATCTTCCCGCTGAAGAACGGTTTCGCGGTCCCGTAATCGTCGCCTTGAGAATGCTCTGCGAGAAGGGTGCGCGGGAAACGATAGCCACATACTCCAAGCTTGGTGGGCCTGCGCTGTGATGCGCCAGGGTATCACGAAATCGCTGATCTCCCGGACACCAACGACTTTCAACATCACCGGCCTCGCTCCTTCCACAGCGCCGCGAAATCGGTAAAGTGCCGGCGCGGTTGGTGATCAATCTCCCCAACCGTTTCTCCAGCGGTCCAGACCGCTTTCCCGGCCATCGCTTCGGACAATAAAATGACAGAACCCCTTCTCCTGGGCCGCGTTTGGCGACCTGATACTGGCCCCTGCGTCGTCACCGTTCGTGATGGGCAACTGGTCGATCTGACGACCCGTGCTGCGCCGACCGTCCGCGATATTTGCGAGATGGATGATCCGGCAACCTACGTCGCCAGCGCCGATGGCGAGGTGTTGGGGGCGCTCGACGCTGTAGTGGCTGCACCGGTAGGCGACCCAACACAATTCCACCTCCTTGCGCCGTGTGATCTTCAGTCCGTCAAAGCCTGCGGCGTGACCTTCGCCGGTTCTATGGTCGAGCGGGTGATTGAAGAGCGAGCGTCCGGCGACCCGTCGGCTGCACAGGGCATCCGCGACCGCATAGGCGCACTGATCGGCGAAAGCCTGAAAAACATAACACCAGGTTCCGATGCCGCGATGGTTGTGAAGCAGGCCCTGATCGCTGAAGGCTTATGGAGCCAGTATCTGGAGGTCGGCATCGGCCCGGACGCCGAAGTGTTTTCCAAGGCGCAGGTGATGTCATCGGTTGGGCACGGCGCAAAGGTAGGTCTGCACCCATCGTCCAAATGGAACAATCCTGAGCCGGAAGTGGTGCTTACGGTATCATCTGCCGGCAGGATCATCGGTGCGACACTGGGCAACGACGTCAATCTTCGCGACATTGAGGGGCGCTCGGCGCTTCTCCTCTCCAAGGCCAAGGACAACAATGCCTCTTGTGCTATCGGCCCGTTTATTCGCCTGTTTGACGAAACCTTCTCGCTTGATGATGTCCGCCGGCAGACACTGACCCTTCATGTTGAAGGGCCAGATGGTTTTGTGCTGCACGGCTCCTCGGACATGAGCCAGATCAGCCGAGACCCAGCCGATCTGGTCACGCAGACGCTGGGCCCGCACCATCAATATCCAGATGGCATCATGCTTTTCCTGGGCACCTTGTTCGCGCCAACCGAGGACCGCGATCCAGAGGTCGCGCCTGGCGAAGGCTTCACCCATAAGCTTGGCGATGTCGTCACGATTTCCTCGCCCGATCTTGGCGCGCTGACCAACACGGTTGACCTCTCTACCAACTGCCCGCCTTGGACCTTTGGCGTCCGTGCCCTGATGACCAATCTTGCAGGGCGCGACCTATTGTAGAACCAGGCCGATGACCCCGGCTCAGGCGAAAATCCCGATATCCTGATCGCGTAGATAGGCTTCAAAGTAGTCTGAGAAGGTCGCGACCAGCGGCGGAAAGTGTTGATAGGGCGGGTAGAAGAGCGACAGCCATAAGGGAGCAACTGTCCAGCCCGACAGCACCTCTTCCAACGTGCCTTGGGCCAGCCCGTCGCTAACCATGAAGCGTGGCAGAACGGCAATGCCGGCACCGGTCTGGGCAAGGTTGAGTAAGAGGTCACCGCTGTTGCTGACGAAGTTTTCGCTCGCCCGCACGCTGCGCGTGACTTGCTCCTTGCGAAACGACCAGAGCTCGCCGTCGTCACCCTCACCGTAGGAGAGGCAGTGTGCGCGTTGCAGATCATCTGGCGATGCGGTCCGGCCAACCCGATCAAGGAAGGACGGCGCGGCGACAGCATGGCGCGGGATCTCGCAGATCTTCCGCCAGATGGTGGATTTGTCTTCCGGCGGCTGGGAAATTCGAATGGCAAGATCGCTTTTCTCCTCCATCACATCAATCAGCCGGTCGGTAAGCGAGACCTTCAGTGCCACATGCGGGTAGGCGAGCCGAAATCCATCGACGAGGCCGGGCAGGATTTTCAGTCCGAAGGAAAGCGGCGCGTTAATCCGCAGCCGTCCGGCGTCGGCGAGGCTGTCCTTGCGGAATTCCGCCGTCATCGCATCCAGATCGTCGACCAGCGTCCCATATCGCGCGGCGATCACCGCGCCGGCGCTCGTGAGGGAGACCTGCCGTGTTGTCCGAAGCAGAAGCTGTTCGCCGAGGTCACGCTCAAGCTTGGCGACCGCCCGTGTCACGGTCGCTGGCGTCAGCCCCAGATCGCGAGCCGCCGCCGCAAAGCTGCGCTGACGGGCAACATTCAAAAAGATGCGGATGGGACGCAGATCATCCATGCGCCATCCCTGCAACGATTATTGCATTTTATGCAATAGAAAATGCAAATCCATTGCCAATTATCATTTTCTGCGGAAGGCTTATTTTCAGGGCCATCACGCAACACCAGCTTGCAGAGGCCAATCATGATCAACCAGATCAAAGGGCTGCATCACGTCACGTCGATGGCAGCCGATGCCAATGAAAACAATGCCTATTTCACCAACACGCTCGGCCTGCGCCGAGTGAAGAAGACCGTCAACTTCGACGCTCCTGAGGTCTATCACCTCTACTACGGCGACGAGGTCGGCACACCCGGTTCCGTTATGACCTACTTCCCGTTCGGCAAGATGCCGCGCGGCACACGCGGTGTGGGCGAAGTGGGCGACACCGAGTTTGCCGTTCCGACCGGTTCACTCAGCTACTGGAAAGACCGTCTGCCACAACACGGCGTCACCGGCTTGTCCGAAGAGACCGCCTTTGGCGAAGACCGCCTGCGCTTCGATGGACCAGACGGCGACGGGTTCGCGCTTGTGGAAAGCGAGGCTCGCGGCCGCGCTCCCTGGACCGGCACCGATGTGCCTAAAGATGCCGGCATTCTCGGTTTCCATGGAGCACGGTTCCGCCTGAAAGATGCCGCCGCAACCGGCGAGCTTCTTGAGTTCATGGGCTACCAGAAGGCTGAAACCCAAGGTGACATCACCCGCTACATCGTCGAAGGCGGCAATGCTGCCGACACGATCGATCTGGATGCCTTGCCGGGCGGTCCCTCCGCGCATCAGGGCGCTGGGTCGGTACACCATATCGCCTTTGCCGTTGAAGATCGGGCCGCACAGCTTGAGGTTCGCCAGGCACTGCTCGACACGGGCTACCAGGTCACGCCTGTGATCGACCGCGACTACTTCTGGGCGATCTACTTCCGCACGCCTGGCGGTGTGCTGTTTGAAATCGCCACCAATGAGCCCGGTTTCGACCGCGATGAGGACACGGCCAACCTGGGCCAGGCCCTCAAGCTGCCGACCCGCTATGAGCCCTATCGCGATCAGATCGAACAGCGGCTGCCCGCCATCAACGGCTAGCCAGAAAGGAAAAGCGCTATGTCGCTTGATGCTTACAAAGCCCGGCTTCATGCCGGGCAGCCTGGTGCACCACTTGTCTTCGCCTTTCACGGCACGGGTGGCGACGAGAACCAGTTCTTCGGCTTGGCGCGGGATGTTCTTCCCGATGCCTCCATCGTCTCACCGCGTGGTGACGTGCTGGAAGGTGGGGCCGCGCGCTTCTTCCGCCGTACAGGTGAGGGCGTCTACGATATGGACGACCTTGCCATGCGCACGGAGGCGATGATCGGGTTCATTGAGGCCCACAAAGCCACGAACCCAAGCGCCCCGGTCTACGGCTTCGGCTACTCGAACGGAGCAAACATTTTGGCGTCGGTGGTCATGCAACGGCCGGACCTTTTCGATCGTGTGGGCCTGTTACACCCGCTCATTCCCTGGGAGCCTCAACCAGTTGATGGCCTTACCGGCAAAGCCGTCTTGGTTACCGCCGGCCAGCGCGACCCGATCTGCCCATGGCCATTGAGCGAACGTCTGATCAGCTGGTTTGGTGATCAGGGTGCCGATGTCACCACTGAGATCCATGGTGGCGGCCACGAACTGCGCCAGGAAGAGGTGACCGCGCTCGCCAAACTCCTGTTGCAAGACGAGGTCGCAAATGCGGCCTGATGCGTCCGATCAAACCTAGACAGGCAATGCCTGCGGCCACTCTTAGGAGTGGCCGCAGTTTTTTAGACGAACCGGCTGACCCAGTTTTCCAACTGCTCTTGGCGGCCCGAGCGAGGTTCTGGCCGCGTATCACGTTCCAGAACCTGAGCATGCAAAGATTCCAGGTCGCTGTAGAGCATCGCCTTGCCATCTGCGCTCTCCCAGCCGGCGTAGCGCTCGGCGCGCATGGATTCCAAGCCGCCATCCTCCAGCATCGCAGCCGCCGCCTTAAGGCCCCGCGCGCAGATGTCCATCGCGCCGACATGGGCAAGGATAAGGTCCTCGGCATCCAAGGATTGCCGGCGCAGCTTGGCATCAAAGTTCGTACCGCCTGTTGTGAAGCCGCCAGCCTTCAGAACCTCATAATAGGCTAGCGCCACTTCCGGCACCGAGTTGGGGAACTGATCGGTGTCCCAACCGGACTGATAGTCGTTGCGGTTCATGTCGATGGAGCCGAGAATTCCAAGGCTCGCGGCCATTGCCAGTTCGTGCTCAAAGCTATGGCCGGCCAGGATCGCATGACCCTGCTCGATGTTGACTTTCACATCGTTCTCCAGACCGAACCGCTTCAGGAAGCCGTACACCGTTGCGACATCGAAATCATACTGGTGCTTGGTCGGCTCCTGCGGTTTCGGCTCGATCAGGATCGTGCCGTCAAAGCCGATCTTGTGCTTGTAATCGACGACCATCGCCAGCATGCGGCCAGCTTGTTCCGCCTCGCGGGAAAGATCGGTGTTAAGCAGCGTTTCGTAGCCTTCGCGGCCGCCCCACAGCACATAGTTCGCGCCACCAAGTTTGTGGGTAGCATCCATGCAGCTTTTGATCGTCGCGGCCGACCAGGCAAACACGTCCGGGTCGGGGTTGGTGGCCGCGCCCGCCATGAAGCGGCGGTGGGAGAAGAGGTTCGCCGTCCCCCAAAGGAGTTTGACGCCGGTTTCCTCCATCTTGGAGGCGAAGATTTCGACGATGGCCTCAAGATTGCGCTGGTTTTCAGCAAAGCTTTCGCCTTCCGGTCGCACGTCGGCATCGTGGAAGCAGAAGAACGGCGCGCCGAGGATCTTGAACATGTCGAAGGCCGCGTCCGCCTTGATCCGCGCATGCTCCATCGTGTCGCCGAACCAGGGGCGCTCAAAGGTCTGGCCGCCAAACGGATCGCCGCCTGGCCAGGCAAACGAGTGCCAGTAGGCCACGGCAAATCGCAGATGGTCTTCCATCCGCTTGCCGGCGACAATCTCCTCGGGGTCATAATGGCGATAGGCAAAGGCGTTGTCGGTGTCCGGTCCCTCGTAGCGAATGGATGGAATGCCGTCGAAATAACCGCTCATTGAGATCCTCCTGGAAGATTTTGGATGGCCGTTAGGGCGGCCTTGTAGCCTGCATAAGCGTCCTCATAGGCGCTCTGCAATGTTTGATTGGGTTCGATCACGTCTGCCGTCTCCGGCGTGGTGACAACATCAAGTCCAGCACCGGTGGCGGCCATCAGTCCAAGGCGAGCCGCACCGAATGCCCCGCCAAGATCGCCATCGGCGGGAACATGGATCGCGCTGCCGAGAACGGTTGCCATCGCCTCCAGCCAAATGCGTGAACGGCTTCCACCACCCACGGCGATCAGATGTTCAATCGTGGTACCAGTTCCCGCCAGCGCCTCATGGCAATCGCGCATGGCAAAGGCCACGCCGTCCATGATGGCGCGCGTTCCAACATCGCGGTCGGTGGCGTGCTCAAGACCAACGAACGCGCCGCGAATGGCAGCGTCGTTGAGCGGCGTCCGCTCACCTCCCAGATAGGGCAGGAAGCAGGTTCCACCTGGTGCTTTGAGTTCTCCGAGCCGACCAGTGAGATCGGCTGGGTCTTCGCCAACTAGCTTTCCGTACCAGGCAAGCGCGTCGGTTGCGGCCAGGATGACACCCATCTGGTGCCAGGTATCTGGAACCGCATGGCAGAAGGTATGGACAGCCGTTGCCGGATCAGGGCGATAGGCCTCGTTCGAGACGAACAGAACACCCGATGTGCCAAGCGACAGGAACCCTTCACCAGGACGAACCGCGCCGATGCCAATGGCCGACGCGGCATTGTCGCCGCCACCGCCTGCAACCGGAATGCCTGCCGGCAGTCCGAAACGGCTTGCCAAGTCGGCCCGCAAGTCTCCCGAGCGTTCCGATCCTTCGACCAGACGAGGCATGTGATCCCGCGTCAGGCCAGTCTTCGACAACAGCTCATCTGACCAGTCCCGCGCGCCGGTGTCGAGCCAGCTTGTCCCGGCGGCGTCGGACATCTCCGACACCTTGTCCCCGGTGAGCCAAAGCCGCAGATAGTCCTTAGGCAAGAGCACGCAGGCGATACGCTCGGCAAGTTCCGGCTCATGCGCCTTCAGCCAAGCCACCTTTGGCGCTGTGAAGCCGGGGAAAACGATGTTGCCGCTGATCGACCGGAAAGCGGGGTCGGAATCCATGGCTGCCGCTTCGTTGGCGGACCGTGTGTCGTTCCACAAGATCGAGGGGTAAAGAACGCTTTCGTCAGCAGCCAGCGCGGTCGCGCCATGCATCTGTCCAGACATGCCAATACCTTTGACAGCCGAGAGGTCAGCCTTCCCGCCAAGCGCGCCGAGTACGGCCTCGCAAGCGGCAACCCATTCGGCAGGGTCCTGCTGCGACCAGCCGGACTGCGGGCGGTCAACGTTCAGATCGCTATGGGCTGACGCGATCGCGTTTTGATCGTCATCGATAAGAACGGCCTTGAGGCCCGAGGTGCCCAGATCCAGCCCGAGGTACATTCGTCTTCCACTTTCCCGTTTGAAAAATACAAACGTTTGTATTTTGGTTTATGGGCGCATTTCACCCGATTTCGCAAGTACCCGTTCCGGGTGATTGGATGCAGGGGTATGAAGAAAAGACCGGTTGACGCCCAGCTCGTTGCACCTATCAGTCGTGCTATTTCAGATAAAAAGCCAACCGATAGTTGCCGGGGGAAAGCATTCGTGATCCACCCCATTTCCGTAGCAGCAAGTTCTAACGTTGGTCGAGCCTCTACTATAAATGCAACCTCAGGGTGCTGTTCTTCTCTTGTCGTAATCAAGCCAATACCTCGCACGATCAGTGCGTCTACTTAATAAGTATCGTTCAGTTAACTTCCGCCATGTTGTTTTAGCCATCTGGGAATTTGGGGGTTAGGTGATGGCTAGAGTTTTTCTCAATGTCTCCGTTTACGTTCGCATACTGATACTTTGCTTGATTCCGATGGTTGCTCTTGTTGGCCTCGGGGTGATGAAGCTTGTTGCTGAGCGTGAGAGAAAGCTAGAGGCGATGTTCGTCCAGTCGATGGTCGCCCTCGCACCTGCTGTTTCGAACCTTGCCCATGAGTTGCAGTCAGAGAGCGGTTATTCCGCAGGCTATATTGGATCGCAGGCCACCGACTACGCAAGCGACTTGCAGGCCCAGCGCGTCAAAACGGATGATTATCTGAGCGCTTTTAATCAGACCTTTGCCAGCCTGGATGGCGCTCTGGCATTGCCGGAGTTGGAGCGGTCGGTCGATGCAGCGCAGTCCGCCTTGGCTGACCTGAACAATCAACGCCAGGCGGTGCGTCGTCTGGAGGTGTCAGCCGTCGAGATCGGCGAGTATTATGGGCACGCCGTCCATGAACTGATCGCCATCCTGGCCGGGATGACCCAACTCATCGATGACGGCATCACACTGCGGTCATTGCAAAGCTATCTGGCGGTCGTTGAAGCCAAGGAGCGCGCCGCAGAAGAGCGGGCCGTCGGAACCGCCGGTTTCGCCTCCGGCATGTTCGACCAGGACGTTTATCAGGAGTTCACCCGGCTTTCCGCGCATCAGGATGCCTTAATTGAAGGCTTCCATCGCTATGCTGGCGCAGATCAGATCGCCATCTTTGAGCGTCTGCACACCAGCAGCGTTATCGAACCGGTCGAGGCCATGCGCACACATGCGTATGGGGCACCTTTCGGCGGCGAGGCGACCGTTACGGTATCAAGTCATGCTTGGTTCGATGCGGCCACGCAGCGCATAGAAGCGCTTAAGGCCGCCAAGGACGGAATCATCCTTGATGTCAAAGCCCGCGCAGAATTGATCGCCCGCGATGCGCAGCGCGCCTTCTGGGCCATCGCAGGTCTTCTGGTGGTGTTGGTCACCTTGACGGCGATTGTTTGTTACTTCGTCGGTCGGTCCATTGCGCCACCCGTCAAGCGATTGGCCCGGATCATGGGTGTCCTGTCGAAGAACAATGTCTCGGTCACGATCGAAGACGTCAATCGTGAGGATGAAATCGGCGAGATGGCCAAGGCCGTCGATGTGCTCAAGCACAATGTCATCGACCGGTTGAAGCTGGAAGGCATTACCCAGCGTGACCGTGAGCGTGAGCAGCGGCGCCAATCGCACATCGAGACAGTGGTTGGTTCTTTCCAAACCCAGGTCGCGGAAACGGCCGATAAAGTATCGTCGTACACCCATACGATGCGAGAAGTGGCCAATCGACTTTCCGATGTCGCCGCGCATTCTGAACGGGATGCGCAGTCCGCCTTCAACGCATCGCAGGACGCCACGTCGAATGTCGAAACGGTGGCTGCGGCCACCGAGGAGCTTACAGCGTCGATCAGAGAAATCGCCCAGCAGACCAGCCGCGTCAGCACGCTGATGGACGGTGCCGCGCAAAGCACCGAGGGCTCCAATCAGGACATTCGCAAGCTCTCTCAATCGGCTGAGCGCATCGGTGCGGTGATTGAGCTCATTTCCGATATTGCCGAGCAGACCAACCTTCTGGCCCTCAATGCGACCATTGAGGCCGCGCGGGCCGGCGAGGCGGGCAAGGGCTTTGCGGTCGTGGCCTCTGAGGTCAAGGAGTTGGCCACCCAGACCGCCAAGGCGACCGAGGAAATCAGTGACCAGGTCGCCGGCATCCAGACATCTACAGAAGACGCAGTTGGGTCGATCACTCAAATCGGTGACGCGGTCAACGAAATCCGCGAGCTGACGACGACCATCGCCAGCGCGATGGAAGAACAGGAAGCAGCGACGCGGGAGATCGCGACCTCCGTGGCCGCTGCCTCGCAGGGCACTGGTACGGCAACAACCAGCGTATCGTCGGTCAGCGAATCCATCGGAACGACCGCGGAAGAATCGCAGACCGTCAACACCACCGCCGATGAGCTATCGGAGGTCACCGACACATTGGTGGTCCAAATCAGACAGTTCCTGGAAGACGTTTCCAGCGACGTGGAGGAGCGTCGCGGCGCCCTGCGGCTGAAAATGTCGGAAGTTGTCGTGATCTGCAACGAAGGCCGCCGTTCTCGGACGGTCATCGAGAACGCCAGCGCATCGGGCGCGAAGATCTCGCCGCTGTCCGGGCACACGGTCGGTGATCATATCTCGCTGGAACTGGCCGACGGACGCACCGTAACCGCCATTGTTCGTCGATTGACCGACGATGACGGCGTGGGCGTTGAGTTTGAGACGCCGCTTGAGGACGCCGCCAGCCTTATCGGTGCAGGTTGGCATGATGAGGAAGACGCGGCTTAGGTACAGCAGTTAGGTTCGAAGCGCGCTAGCAGGGCAGGGGCTCGGTAAGGAGCCTCGGCCAGGATGCGAGCCAACCCTGCTGGTGGCCTAAGGCTGGGGCAGTGACCTGCCGCGCGCATCCCTCCGAGGGTTGGGCTTCCACAAAACGCTCGGCCACCCAGACGGGAATAACCTCATCCTGGCCACCGGAGAAATGCAGTTGCGGCACCTGGCCAAGCGACCCTGCGATCTCCATCGGGTCGAGCGACCCGGAAAGGGGAGAAACGCCGCGTTCCTCGTTAAGCCGCACATGATCAAGATAGCCGGCCACCGTGCGCAGAGATGCGACATCCTCCCGCCGCGCCGTCACAAGCGCGGCAACGGCCCCGCCGCCTGAGAAGCCAACGAGATGCACCTTGGACGCGTCGGCCTCGTCCTTGGCGCGATCCACAGCCTCGTCCATTGCTGCAACCACCTCTTCGGCAAAGCGCGCATTGGTCCAGTATCGCCGCCCGCAGGCTGTATCCGAGGCCACATATTGGCAAGGACGGGCGAGATAGGCGACGGCGGGCGCGGGATCAGCGGCAGCCAGGCGCAATGCCAACGGATTGATGGGCGTTGGATCGTCCGATGGTCGACGTGAGGAGAGCCATGCGAGCCCATCGCCCTCGATGTAGATCGTGATCGCCTCGCCGGACCCGCGAGTGTAACTCTGGATGGAAAAGGGGCGGAGCGCCAGAACCGCGCCCTCCATCCCGGCTTCATTTGCAATCTGTGCAGCAGTTGCCAGCCGTTCGGAGGGGGAAGGAATAGTGTCCCGAACCAGACCGGTTGCGCATCCGGCAAGAAGCAGCGCCGCCAGCAGCAGCGCCACTCTCGCCGACCAACCATTCCATCCTGTCGGCGCGAAGCTGTGTCGATCCATGGCGCAGACCATCTGGCAAAGAAAAACCCCGGCAATGTCTGACCATTGCCGGGGCCATTTGTCGAGGGGTGGAGGTCGCTTAGAACTTCCAGCGGAACTCCGCACGTGCCGTGTGGCTCATGAAGTCCCCGCGAATATCGGCATCGTAGTTGAGGGCCGCCGACCAATCCGGGTTGTCCAACCCAAATCCGATGCCGACGAGTGCACCGATATTGTCGGTGTCAGTTCCGGTAACTTGGTAGGCCGTCGCGCCAGCACCGGTGAACAGGGCCGATGCGGTTGCATCATCGTCGATCAGATCACCAATCAGCGCGAGCCTCAGTTCTGGTCTGATGACCCTGCCGTCATTATCGAAGTTGACGTAGACAGCATGGATGCGCGCCCCGATGGTACCGGTCAGCTGGCTAACCGAGTCCGGGTTCACGGTCTGGTTGAACCCGCCGCCACCGGTTTCGGTGTAGGTGTCGGCGTCATAGTGGTTCCAGGTCAGGCTGGCGTTCGGTGTGATGTAAACGCCGTTCGACACCTCCATCGGAACGCCTGCGGCCATGCCCACGCTGAACTGAGAGGCATCATAGTCGGCCGAGAGGTTCCGCGTGACATTGTTCACCACAGCGGTCCGGGTCAGGTCATTGTCGGAGATGCCATAGGCCGCGAACGCATCCAGGTAGAAGTCTGGACCGTCATAATTGGCATAGGCACCGAAGCCGAAGGTGTTGGCATCAATCTCCGAGTTACCAGCCCCGTCACCATCGACGGTGGACATGAAGTAGGTACCGAAGGCGCCAATGGTGAAGTCTTCGCTGACCGCACCATCAACCCCGATGACGATACCACCATAGTTGGCGTCATAGCCTTCAAAGTTGGTGTCGCCATCAGCATTGGCGATACCGCCAAAGCCCATGCCCCAGATGCTGCCATTGCGCGACGGCATGGCCGGTGCGGAATAGCTGGGCCCGCTGACGATCAAATCGCCACCGCCAAAGCCGTTGAACATGTGATAGCCGGCCAAGCCACTCTCGCTTCCTGAAACCAGGGCGAAGATGTCACCGAAGGCCGTGAAGGCAACATCCGACGCACCGCCGAGCGTGTCTTCCTGCGTGCCGACCGTTTGAGCGGCCTGCGCAGCGAGCGGGCTGCCCGTTCCGCCGGTGTTCAGCGCTGCGGTAAGGGCATCTAGGCCTTCATTGTCTGGCGTGCCTTCGGTCGACAACACTGCTTGCCTCAGGGCAATCGCATCTTCAACCGAGATGCCCAGAAGCGCAGCGGTTTCGGCGGCCGTGCGGGCAGTGGCAGCGACCTCGAGGATATCGGTCGCACCCGTGCGAGCTTGGACAGTGAAGTCCGTCAGCGCAGTATCCGTTGCACTAAAGGCGTCGATGACGGTGCTTCCGGTGAAGTCTTGAGCGTTTTCCGCATCAACCAGAGCAATGGAACCATCAAGGAAGTTGGCTGACAGGTTAAGCGCGATCCCGCCATCCGCGGCATTCTCTGTCGGGAGGCCGGCGGCACCATCCTCGGTGTTAAACAATGTATCGCCAGTATCAACATTGCGACCGAGATTTATGGTGCCGTCGTCAAGGGTCAGAATTCCGCCCGCAGCCTCACCAACGATCACCTGAACGGTATCCATGGCGTTGAAGGTCAAAGCAGAGCCCTCGCCAGCGACCTCGAAATCAACAGCAGCAACATCGTCATTGAAGATGGCGATGGCGTTGGTATCAACCCTCAGGCGATCAACTTGTAGGTCTCCATTTGTGGCGTCGCCACCGTCGTCACCAATCTGATTGTTGAAGGTGACCCCGCCAGTGTTCGAGATTATGATGAGACCTTCACCATCGGCTTGACCGCGGACCTCGACGTCGACCGCGAAGGCATCTGTGCCATCAAAATCTACGATGGCGTCTTCGCCTGCTTGGTCAAGCACGATATCGCCGGTCCCGCCAACAGCCGCTGAAACTGTCGCCGTGGCCGTTGCCGCGCCACCTGAAATGATTCCGAGGTTACCCGCCCCAATTGTCAGCGCAGCATTGAAGTCCGCAGAAGTCGCGTTGCCTGCATCCGTAACGGTAATTGCGTTGGCGGCAACTGTCCCATCGAAGACTGCTTCTGCATCGTCCGCGACAGTAATTGTGCTAACTGAGTGAGTAGCACCGATGTTGGAGCCAAAGGTCACAGGGGCTGCCGTATTGGTAATGTTCACTGTACCGTTATCGGCCGCACCACCATTGATGGTTCCGGTTATCGTTTGAGTTGCACCACCATTCAAGGTCAGCGTGGCTGAACTACCGTTGTCGGTCAGTGTGATTCCGCCCGTTGAGGTCAGATGACCTGCAACGCGCATCTCAGCGGTGCCGCCATTACCCCCAACGCCGCCATTGGCGGTACCATCAGCACCACCAGAGATGGCAATGGTTGTAGCAGTTGTTGTAACGGAGTCGGTAGCCACGATGAGGGTGGCATTGCCGCCGGCACCGCCATCTCCGTCGCCCACAGCATTATCGTCTCCTCCATCGCCACCGGTGACAGCAATTGCGCCAAGATCGGCCCCGTCCGTATCAGTAACCGTAAGTTGTGCAGCGCCGCCAGCGCCACCATTGTTAGCAGCTGATGCCGCATCGTTGTTGCCACCGTTACCACCGAGGACATTGAGCGTTGCGATGGTTGTGTCGGCTGTGATGGTCGATGTTGTCCCTCCGCCGGCTTCACCGTCGGCACCGCCAGTATCATCGGATGCGTTGCCACCAGAAAATGTGACTGTGTTTACATCGACCGTATCATTTTGATCGTTGCCGACTGTCGCGTTCAATGCCGCACCGGCTGCACCACCTGGTGCCTCGCCATCGGCGCCTGAGATGTCCAGACCGGTCAGCAACATCGCTTCGTCGCTTGCTCCGAAGAAGGTCACGGCAAATGCCGTTGTTTGGATGTCAGCACCTTGACCAGAATTGATGACCAATGTGCCGCCGCGCGTAGCAGCGTCACCGCCATTGATCCCTTGATCGGCAGTTATGGCGACCGCGCCAATCTCTTCAGCGCTTTGCGTGGTCGAATTCTGCATACCCAAGCTAATCGTAAACGTGTCGTCGTTCCCGACTACAAAGACATCACCGGCAGTGGCTGCAAAGCTAAGTGCGCCAGGGTTCGTATTTGTTCCGTCAAAAACGAAGATCTGTGCATCTTCCGTAACTGTGACATCACGGATATCAACGTCCCCTTCTACGTCAATTGCGCCAGCATCAACTGCATTGGTCGCTGTAGTATTAGTGATGGCTTCGCCGGTTGCTATCGCTCCGTTGCCGCCTGCGCCAGCTGTGAAGGCAGGGGCTGCTGGCGTCCCGCTGAGTTCTTCTACGTTCTGCGCCCACGCTCCCGTCGGCGCGACAACCGCCGCGGATGCAAGGGCGATCACGGCGACGGATGCGCCTGTGAGAAGATGGCGCCGCAACGTATCGGTTGAGCGCAAAGTTCGCCGTTCGGTCATAATTCTCAAAACCTCCAAAAATCGTCACAAGGAGCGACCGGCGGTTTTGCCAACCGATACACCCTCAGGTTGCAATTACCGGAGGGTCATCGGGGGATGCAAGGCGAAAAGCGCAAAATGAAGGGGTGATGTATTCCTCTTATACGAGTGTTGCAGGAATCCAACAACTTTTACGATAGTAAGCGCGTATTGGCACTGATATGCAGTTTGTTAACGCCTTCCCAAACGCGTCCCTCGCGCTCTCCGGAAGGCCCTGGGTGTGAATCTATAAAGAGTGGGACAAGCCGAAAATGGACGACTTGGGCGATTCTCTAGCCGCCAACCGGGCTTTCAAGACGATTCGGCTGATCCGGTTCTCCTCCGAAGCTGAGTTCCTCGGCCAGATAGCCCCTTGCCACCGCGTATCCACACTCCTAAGCCTGACCAACGAGCCAACCTGCACCGCCACGGAGAATTCCCATGTCCACTGATTTCCCCAAGGCGGAGTTCCCCCAAACTCGGTCCCGCACGAATGGGAAACCCGCTTGGGTTGCAGACGAAGCCAAGCATCGGCGGGCTCCATCGCGGGAACGTTCCAGTTGGAAAGCGCCCTTATTGATCGGCGGCATCGGCTTGGCGGCGCTGATTCTGGTCGCTGCGCCACTGGTATGGTTCGGCGGCGGTGAGGCGGATGCCCAGTCGCAGCTGACCTATGGCGTCTCAACCAGTGTGGCGGACGAGTCGTCGCTCCCCGCACCCGTTGAGGTTGCGCAGGCATCAACCCCTGCGCAAAATGCGCAACCCGCCTGGCGTCTGCGCTGCACCGACACAAATGATGCCTCAACCTGCAACGCCAATCAGGAACTGTTCCTCAACCGCAATGTCGATGGCGAGCAGCGTAATGTTGGCCGGCTCTTGAACATCACCGTGCTTTATCTCGATGCCCAGGGTGAGCGTCTGCCGTTCATGAGCCTGCAGATGCCACTCGGGCTCGATCTGCGCCCCGGCGCGGTGATGCAGGTGGATGATGGGCAGGAGATGGCGCTGGAGTTTCTGCGCTGTACCAATGATGGCTGCGATGCGAGCGTGCGGCTGACGCCAGACCTGTTGGGCGCTATGCGCGCCGGCAACACGCTGCGGGTCGGCTTCCGTCCTTGGGGCAGCGAGCAGGTGACGGCGGTGGAGGCCTCACTGATCGGATTCACTGCGGCCTTCTTGCAGCTACGCTAGTTTCTACAGGCTGATGATCTCGAAGGCGTGGACGTCCACCATGCCGCGGTCGGTGATCTTCAGCGCTGGAATTACCGGTAGCGCCAGGAAGGCAAGCTGAAGGAACGGCTCTTCTAGCTCCACGCCAAGCGTGCGTGTCGCGCGGCGAAGGTCGATCAGCGCATCGCGCACTGCCTCGAACGGTTCCAGGCTCATCAGGCCGGCAACCGGCAAGGCAAGTTCGGCAAGGATCTCGCCGCCTGCCACCACCACGAAACCACCCTCAATCTCTGAAAGCCGATTGGCGGCGATGGCCATATCTTCATAACTCGCACCGACAGCCAAGATGTTGTGGTGCTCGTGGCAGACGGTTGACGCGATGGCCCCGGACGTCAGCTTGAAACCCCGCACAAAACCGGTTGCGATGTTGCCATTCTTGCCGTGCCGTTCCACGACCGCGATGCGGATGAGATCGCGCTCAATGTCCGGCTTCTTGTCGCCATCGACAATTGCGATTGTCTTGGTCAGATGATCGGTCAGGATCTGTCCTTCGCGGATGCCGATCACATCGGTCTCTTCGCGATTGGCGGCAGTGCGAAACTGCGCGGGCGCAACGGATGGTGCCTTTACCGACCGGCGGCCAACTGGAGCGATTGTCCCGCGCGCCGCGAACGCCTCCTCGTTCACGAGCTTGCCGGCGCACCAAACCATCTGGGCATTGCAATCCTCCAGACTGTCGAGCGCAACAATGTCAGCCCGCTTGCCTGGCGCGATCATGCCCCTGTCTTTCAGGCCGAAGGCCTCCGCTGCCGAAAGGCTCGCTGCGCGGTAGACCGCCAGAGGTGACGAGTCGAGCGCGATCAGCGTGCGGATCATGAAATCAAGGTGACCGTGCTCAGCAATGTCGAGCGGGTTCCGGTCGTCGGTGCATAGGCACATGTAAGGGGCGGTGAGGTCGGTCAGGACAGGCTGAAGCGCGTGCAGGTCTTTCGACACCGACCCTTCACGGATCAACACCCGCATGCCCTTGCGCAGCTTCTCAAGCGCTTCCTCAGCGCTCGTTGCCTCATGCTCGGTGCGGATGCCAGCGGCGATGTAGGCGTTAAGGTCGCGGCCAGAAAGCAACGGGCAGTGCCCGTCGATATGCTCGCCTTCAAAAAGGCGAAGCTTGTCCATAGAGGCCGGGTCGCGGTGGATGACGCCCGGATAATTCATGAACTCCGCAAGCCCAATGCCGGAGGGATGACCGCGCAGGGGCGCGAGATCCTCGGCCAGGAGTTCAGCCCCGGAGGTCTCCATATGCGTGGCCGGCACACAGGCCGAAAGCTGAACCCGAATGTCCATAAGCGTGTGCTCGGATGCGCGCTGAAAGTAGCGGATGCCATCGGCGCCGATGACGTTTGCAATCTCATGCGGATCGCAGATGGCCGTCGTCACCCCACGCGGCGTGACGCAACGATCAAACTCAAACGGTGTAACCAGGCTCGATTCAATATGCAGATGCGTGTCGATAAACCCAGGCACGAGCGTGAGCCCGGAAACATCGACGACCTCCTGGCCCTCATAGGACTCTTGAACGCCGATAATGGTGTGGCCGCAGATGGCCACATCGCCATCGAGCATGTCGCCGGTCATGAGATCGAACACGCGTCCGCCGCGAAGCACCAGATCGGCCGGTTCGTCGCCGCGCCCTTGCGCAATTCGCTTGTCCAACTCCGCCATGGTCCGAATCCATCCGCTATGTTGAGGCCTATCGGCGACCTAAAGCACAGCCGGATGGATGTCGGCAAAGGTGGAATTGTGGCGGCTGCTAAAACGCGGCGATTTCGGTGAGCCGCGCCGCAGATGGCGGACCGGCGTACAGCGCCAACCGCTCAATGAGCAGACAGGCGTGCGCGCTTTGGTAGAGGTCATCACGGCCAAGGGCGATCTGCGTCGGCGCGACATAGCTCGCCGGCGTTGTCACCGACACCAAGGCCATCGCGTTCCATTGCCCACCGATGAAGTCTGGACCGTGCCCAGTGACCAACGAAAAACCGCCCGCCTGTACTGGCTGGGCCAAGGTGGGATAGCCATTCTGCACCACGCCGCCGACATGCTGTTCCATCCCGACCCCGAGATCACTCGCGCGTAGGTAGGTCTGGACGCGGTCGGCAGAAGAGGCGGGGCTTGCCTGGTAAAGCCTAGCATAGCTGTCAGACTGATAGGTGGTGGGAAGGATGCCGTCGAGCCGCAGCACAAACCCGCCGGAGAGATCGGCCCCCGCCAGATCGATCAGACTGGAATCAGCGTCCTGCGAAAGTGCATCGCTCCCACCCATGATCCATTGCGATGGCCGGTCGGTTATCTGAAATCCCAGAATGTTGATCGTCTCGCCGCTTACAGTGCTGTGCGGGCCAACCCCGATGGTCGCCGACGGTGCGGCGGCATTCGGCAAAAACACGCCGCTTACCTCATAGGTGTCAGCGCCAAGCAAGCGCTGTTCCACCTCAACAAGGCTCCCAGCGCTCGTCCCAGCCGTTGCGAGATTGCCAGCCGGACCAGCGAGCCCGGCAAAGGTGTCGCTCGGGCTGGCGTTGGCGATGAGGCTGATGAAACAGCGACCGGATGTTCCTGTTCGGTAGCGCACGCGAAAGAAGCGAGGCTCATCGGCCGCCAAAGCCCCGATCCCGGCCTGCCATTGGTGCCAGTCGGCGCCGCCACCGGTGAAAAGGCGCGGTGTGAAGGCACCTTCCGGTGGCAAAAGCGTGCTGGAGGCGCTGCCGCCCGACTTGCTGCCGTAAAACGGCGCCTCGCCATGCAGCCGGGTGGCACCGGCATCGAGCCACAGCCCGGCAGATGTGATGCGTGGGGTGTTGGCGGAAAACGCGTGAAGCGTGCCATCGGCGGCCTCGGCATAGGCGGGATCGGCCCTCTGGACCGTCAGCACGTCATTGGGCGAAACCAATTGACCGTTGCGCACCGCGAACCCTGAGGAGAAATCGATGGCCAATGCCGCCGAACGGGCAAAGGCCGGCAAGGTTGAACCAGTCCCTTGGCCGGCTAGGCCGATCCCCAGCATCAGGAGAGACCGACCAGATGGGTCGCCGTCGTACCCGTATCAGCGACCGCCACAAGGCGCACGGCCAACACCGTTCCAGCCGGCACGCCTTTCAAGGTCAGCGAGGCGCCCGTTTTCATGGTCACGGCCACATCTCCTCCGCCACCAACGTAAAGCGCCCGCGTCACAGACGGCAGGTCGGTAACGTCGGACGGTGTGATGGAGAAGCCATCGCTGGCGGGGGATTCAAGCCCAGCCATGTGGCTGGCAAACGGATCGGACATGGGGAGCATCCTTGCGCAGGGTGAAGATGCTTGGGACCCTAGGATGATGCTTCGGCGGGTGAATAAGTGCTGCGACAATCCCCGCCCATTTGGTCTTCGCACTTCCTTATTGGTGCTGACTAACGCCCAATCGATCAGTTGCAAGACGGCTAATGTGATCCTATTGTGACAGTAAGTTTTTGGAACGAAGAACAATAACTGGGCCTCATACCCAGCACGCATAGGTGCAACGTGGACGAGCGCGGATCCCCCGGCGGTCGGCCGGTGGTTCGAGAGGTTCCAGCGGTCGCGACATTAGATGAGCAGCGGCAGGCGGCGCCGGCTCTTCACACCCCCACGCTTGCCAAGCCCCATCATCAATCTAGCGGTAAACGCCATGCGAGCGATCGTCCGGCCTACGCCGCGCTTGATCTTGGCACCAACAATTGCCGGTTGCTTGTTGCTGAGCCGACGCGCAATGGTTTTTGCGTCGTCGATAGCTTTTCAAGGATCGTGCGGCTTGGCGCCGGCCTTAGCCGCCAGTGCGCCTTGAGCAACGACGCCATGGACAAGGCGATCGAGGCCCTGCACGTCTGCCGATCCAAGATGGAAGGCCGCAACGTGGTGCGCAGCCGGCTCATCGCGACGGAGGCGTGCCGCCAGGCTTCCAACGGCGAAGAGTTCATCGACCGGGTTGAGCGGGAAACCGGCCTGAAGCTGGAAATCGCCGACCGACGGACCGAAGCACGGCTTGCCGTGTCCGGTTGCGCGACGCTGGTGGAGCGCGAAGCTGACGGGGTGATCCTGTTCGACATCGGCGGCGGCTCAACGGAGCTTGCTTTCCTCGATTTCCGCTCCGGCAGACCGCGCTTTCACGCTCACATGCATCGCTTCATTCGTGCCTGGACGTCGCTTCCGGTCGGCGTAGTGACGCTAGCGGAGAATTTCGGCGGTGTGCATGTCGACCGCGCGGTCTTCGAACAGATGGTCGATCAGGTCCGCGCCATGATCGAACGGTTCGCTGCCCGCGAGATGATGTCGCAATGCGTTCAGGGTGGCAAAGTCCATCTGCTTGGCACGTCTGGCACCGTCACCACTCTTGCCGGCGTCCATCTCGGACTGGAGCGTTACGATCGTCGTCAGGTCGACGGAACCTGGATGGGCTCCGACGATGTGACCGCGATGACCGACCGGCTGATCGGCATGACATTCGCCGAGCGGGTCGCCAATCCTTGCATAGGGGCTGATCGGGCAGACCTTGTTCTGGCAGGCTGCGCGATTTTTGAGGCCATCCGTCGCGAATGGCCATGCGGCCGCCTGCGGGTCGCCGACCGGGGCTTGCGCGAAGGCATGCTGGTGGAACTGATGGCGCAGGATGGCGTCTGGCGGCGTGATCGACAGTCCGGCGGTCATCGGCGTGGACGATATCGCGGGCGCCGTGGTAACGGGCCGCGACCGGCCTCTTCTTCCTGACCCGCATCGCGTCATCATGGTGAAATCGACCAACCCCCGCGGCGACCTTCATGTGAAGGTCAAAACCGCTCGCAAGCGTTCCAACGCCTCAACGCGCTGGTTGGAGCGCCAGTTGAACGACCCTTATGTCGCCGAAGCCAAGCGGCAGGGCTGGCGGTCGCGCGCGGCGTTCAAGCTGATTGAGATCGACGACAAGCATCGCCTGCTAAAGCCCGGTACGACGGTCGTCGATTTAGGTGCCGCACCCGGTGGCTGGTCGCAGGTCGCGGCCCAACGCGTGAAGTCGTCCGATGAGGACCCCATTGTGGTCGGCATCGACAAGCTGCCCATGGACCCCGTCCCGGGTGTGCGCTTGTTGGAGGCCGACTTCACCGAGGACGATGCGCCGCAGAAGGTGCTCGATGCTCTTCATGGCCGGCCTGTACAGGTTGTGCTTTCCGATATGGCGGCCGAGACGACGGGGCACCGCAAGACCGACCATTTGCGCACCACCTATCTGTTTGAACTGGCAGTTGATTTTGCCTATCGGCATCTCGCCCCAGGCGGCGCATTTTTGTCTAAAGTCTTCCGTGGTGGTGCCGAGGCAGATGCGGTCCGAGACCTCAAGGCAGCCTTTGAAACGGTGCAGCACATCAAACCGCCCGCCAGCCGCAAGGAAAGCCCAGAGCTCTACCTGCTGGCTAAGGGTCTCAAGTGCAGCCCCTTCAGATCAAATCCCTTGAGGCCGACCGGCCGCGTGACCCACTTAAGCATCGTGGTACAGGTCACCACCGGCGCGCGATTCTTTTTGGTTGCCGGTCCTCGCACCTGAACCAAACGGACATTTTTGCATGGCGCTGCTTATTGAGCCGCAGCATGGCGGCACCGCTTTAACCTTCGACGACGTTCTGTTGCTGCCCGGTCATTCGGAAGTTCTGCCCGGTGATGTTGACGTCTCCACCAGGCTAACGCGCTCTCTCTTTCTCAACATTCCGATTATTTCTTCGGCCATGGACACCGTCACCGAAGGACGGCTCGCCATTGCCATGGCGCAGTCTGGCGGCATTGGAACGATCCATCGCAATCTCGATCCGGAGACACAGGCCGAGCAGGTTCGGCAGGTGAAGAAATTTGAGTCCGGCATGGTGGTGAACCCTATCACCATCGGGCCCGACGCCACCCTGGCCGACGCGCTTGCGCTGATGGAAAACCACCGCATCTCTGGCATTCCAGTGACCGAAGGCGGCGGAACAGGTGGCGCTGGCGGCGGACGGCTGGTCGGCATCCTGACCAACCGCGATGTGCGCTTTGCCTCCGATCCGGGGCAGAAGGTCTATGAGCTGATGACGCGGGATAATCTGATCACGGTGCGCGAGACGGTTGATCAGGATGAAGCCAAGCGCTTGCTGCACCAACATCGCATTGAAAAGCTTCTGGTGGTCGATGATGCCGACCATTGCGTCGGCCTCATCACCGTGAAGGACATTGAGAAATCCCAGCTCAACCCCAATGCCGCCAAGGACGAGCATGGTCGCTTGCGTGTCGCAGCCGCGACAACGGTCGGTGATGATGGCCATGAGCGCACCGAACGGCTGATCGACGCCGGCGTGGATGTCATCGTGGTGGATACGGCGCACGGCCACTCAGAGCGTGTTCTGGCGTCAGTCGGGCGCGTAAAAGCCCAGTCTAATCAAGTGCAGGTCATCGCCGGCAACGTGGCCACGCGCGAAGGCGTAAAGGCGCTCATCGATGCTGGTGCTGATGCTGTGAAGGTGGGCAGTGGCCCGGGGTCCATCTGCACAACACGGATTGTTGCTGGGGTCGGCGTGCCCCAGCTTACCGCCGTCATGGAGGCCGCCGATGAGGCTGGCAAACAAGACATCCCGGTGATCGCTGATGGCGGCATCAAATCGTCCGGCGATATCGCCAAGGCACTTGCCGCCGGTGCATCTTGCGTCATGGTCGGCTCGCTTTTGGCCGGCACCGACGAGAGTCCGGGTGAGGTCTATCTCCACAAGGGCCGGTCCTACAAAGCCTATCGTGGCATGGGCTCGGTGGGCGCCATGGCCCGAGGGTCGGCAGACCGTTACTTCCAGGCCGAGGTGCGCGATGCCTTGAAGCTCGTGCCCGAAGGCATCGAGGGTCAAGTGGCCTATAAGGGCCCTGTCGACGGCGTTCTGCATCAACTCACCGGCGGCGTACGCGCGGCCATGGGCTATGTCGGCGGTGGTTCCCTGGAAGAGTTCCGGCAGGCAGCCCGCTTTGTCCGCATTACCGGCGCTGGCCTGCGCGAGAGCCATGCCCACGATGTGCAGATCACGCGCGAAAGCCCGAACTACAATTTGGGCAACTGATGCGGCTTGGTGGGCGGCTGGCTGCAGCCATCGAAGTTCTCGAAACGCTGGAAGGCCAGCGCCGGCCTGTTGCTCAGGTTCTCAAAGACTGGGGTCACGCCCACCGCTTTGCCGGATCAGGTGATCGGTCGGCCATCGCCAACCTTGTCTACGATGCGTTACGTCATCGGCGCTCCTTGGCGACACAAATGGGCGATGATAGTTCCCGCGCGGCGATTTGGGCTGCCTATTGTCTTGTGCCGGGCTATGGCGATGGAACGCTGCCCGACCTCGCAGATGACAAGTTTGCGCCACAGCCTTTGACCGATGACGAAGCCGAGGCCTTGCAGCTGGCGCGCCGCGAGGCAGCACCCGCTGAAGCTGCCAATTGCCCCGACTGGCTCTGGCAATCCATGGAGCGGGTCTTTGGGTCAGATGCGATGCGTGAGGTCGGAGCATCCGCGTCTCGTGCGCCGCTTGATCTACGCCTCAACCCGTTTCGTTCCCAGTCCGTCCGCGTCGACAAAGCGCTTTCCAAGTTCAAACCGGAAAGTTCTGACGCCTTTCCGCATCTCCGACGCATCGCTGCGCCAAAAGGCTTTGAACGCGCGCCGCACATTGCGTCGGGCGAAGCGTTTCAGAAGGGCTGGATCGAGGTTCAGGATGCCGGGTCGCAGCTCGCCGCCGAACTGGCCGTTGGCGGTATCAAACCCCGCACAGTGCTCGATTTTTGCGCCGGGGCAGGGGGCAAAACACTGGCACTCTCTGTCTTCATGGGCGGCAAGGGACAGGTGTTTGCGCACGATGCCGATGAGCGTCGCATGGCTGACCTGTGGACACGCGTGAAACGCTCTGGCGCGCACAACATTCAGGTCATCGCTCCTGAGGCTATGACGACCCATGAGCAGGCCGAACAGGGTTTTGATCTTGTCGTTGTCGATGCGCCCTGCACGGGCACAGGAACCTGGCGGCGGCATCCCGACACCAAATGGCGGCTCAGCCCATCGGCGCTTGAACGGCGTCTGAGCGAACAGCAGGAAATCCTTCTCCAGGCAGCCCAATTCGTGAAGCCCGGAGGACGTCTTGCCTACATCACCTGCTCGTTGTTGGCCGAAGAGAATGAGGATCAATTGGCCTCGTTCCTCGAGGCCCGCTCGGATTTTTCACCACTGGCTGCAGACGCGATGCTTGCCGCGTTGGACCGCGAAGCCGTACCGGCCGTTTTGCCCTCAATTGCGATGGAAACGCACCCGGCGGGCAGTCTGGGCCTGCGCCTGACGCCGGCGACATCTGGCACCGACGGCTTTTTCATCGCGTGCCTTACGAAAGGATCACCATGACCGACATACCGATCCTGGCCTGGGGCAAGACACGCATCCTGTTCGTCATGGCAACGGACCAAGAGTACCAGGCTGAGCTTCAGAAACGCATCCCGCCGCTCATAGTCGGCGTTGGTCCGGTCGAGGCTGCTCTCGGCACGGCATCAGCACTGGCTGAAATGCCGCGCAAGCCTGATTTGGTTGTTTCGCTTGGGTCGGCAGGATCGGCAAAGCTTGAACAAGGCACGGTGCATGAGATCAGCGCCGTGAGTTATCGCGACATGGATGCAAGCCCCTTGGGCTTTGAGAAGGGCGTGACACCGTTTCTCGACCAGCCGGCAACGATCTCCCTGACAACCCGCATCGAAGGTGTGCCGAACGCCAGTCTGTCGACCGGCGCGAACATCGTCTCTGGCACCGACTATGACGCCATTGATGCCGATCTGGTCGATATGGAGAGCTTTGCCATCGTGCGCGCCTGCCAGGCCTTCAATGTTGATTTCGTTGGTCTGCGCGGTGTGTCGGATGGCGCAGAGGAACTTCGGCACTACAAAGACTGGGCCGATTACCTGCCTCACGTCGATTCATCATTGGCCGATGCCCTTGATTACCTCAAAGCGCAATTGGAAGCTGTGTGAGGCGGGTGGACGCTGAGCAGCCACCGCATGCGGAAAACCGACGCGATGGCTGCAGGCGCATTGGCCTCACATCGACGGAAGGCTTTCGGCATTGCCGAACACGATGCGGCTGATCGTGCCCAGCTCCTCGCCGTCGCCATTCACATAGCCGATGCGACCTGGGGCGTAGTTGAGCCGCCAATCGCCGGACGGCCCGTCCTGCCAGGCGACGTGATAGCCAGTGTCCGTCAGGCGCCAAACACCCGACCAGGCCGCGCCATCCGGCAAGACCATATGCGCCAACTGCTCGTCTTGGTAGAAAATGACCGCCTCACGCGGCGCCCCGATGTCCACATAGTGGGTCGCTCCGACCATCAGAACGCCCATGACCGATGCGCTGAGAAAATCCATGATTGCACCTCTTAGGTTGATATAGTCAATATACTTGACTAAAATCCTGATTAGATGCGGATCTTTAGAAAGTCAAGAAGCTTGACCAAAAATGAAGGCGACTTGCCTGATCATCTGGGTATTCACCTGTTTCGCGGTTATGAGGCATGGCTTGCCTTGTTCGTCGAGGCCATGAATGCGCAAGGCCATGACTGGTTCACGCCGGGAAGAGCCAACATCATTGGCCGGATGCCCCGAGAGGGCTGTAAACAGGCCGAACTGCTGAAGGCCACAGGACTGACCAAACAGGCGCTTCAACTGATGCTGGTTGGGCTGTAACAGAATGTGGTGATCTGGCGGGTGGTCGATCCCGGTGACCGGCGCGCCCGTCTGGTTCAGCTCACCGAGAAGGGGCGCGCCGCGCTGGCAGACGCGGACCGGATCAAGGCATCGGTGTCAGAGCAGTTTGCGGCGCGGCTTGGCGCTGCCGACCTTGCAACGCTGGAAGACCTTCTGAAACGCCTCGTTGCTGAGCCCCCATCTGCGTCAAGGGCGGGCGATTAGGCTGCAAGTATTGCAAGCTGATCCTTAGCGTAGCTTCCATGAGCCAGATCGAACAGAAACGGCACATGGCCAGCTGGCGACCAGCCTAGCGCCTCGCGTGCCTTGGTGCTGTCGATCCGATTGTCGATGGCCAGGAATGCCGCCGTGAAGGGATCAGTCAGAGCTGTGGCCTCCTCACCGGTCAGTGACCGTACGGGCAGGTTCTGGCCGATCCCGATTGCGTGCGCGGTCTCCAGCACCATCGGCTCTTCGTCTCCAGCAATGTGGTAGAGCCCACCAGCATCGCCATGATCGAGCGCCTGAACGAAGGCACTGGCCGCCGCATCGACATGAACCGTCGATGTCTTGTTCCGCCCATCGCCTACATAGAACGCGAAGCCCGCAGCCTGCGAGGCGTTTACGAGCACAGGTGGAAAGACGCTGCCACCAAGCCCGTAGACAAAGGAGGCGAGGCGCAGCTCAATCCCGTGCACGCCACGGTTTGCCGCCTCGCGCGCTTGGGCCGTCGCGCGGGCACGTCCAGCAGCAGGATGCTCCTCAATCACAGGCTTTGCTTCGGTTAGTCGGCCATCGCGCGTGTCGCCCAGAAAGATCGTTCCGTTGCTAACGATCAGCCGCTTGCCGGTTCCCTCAAGAGCTTCAATGAAACCTGTGATGACCGCCTTGTCGACGGCCACCGCATCGTCCCAAACACCCCCGTGACCGGTGAAGCCTGTGTGAATGATGGCTTTCGCCTCTTTGGCCGCCGTCGCCAGCCGCGAGACGTCGGTAAGGTCACAGACCAGCGGTTCGACATCAGTGGGAAGCGCACTGGCTCGTTCCGGTGATCGGATCACGCCGATAACCTTTTCACCTCGACCGGCCAATAGTGATGCGACACGGCTGCCGATGTAACCCGTTGCACCTGTTATCAAAATAGACATGAGGGAGCCTCTTGCTTGTCATCCTTGGAAGATTGCGAAACAAGAGCGCTATGAAAACCATTCGTCTAGTACGCACCTTTTGGTGACTATGGAAAAAGTGACCGCAAAGCAGAGCATCCCTGGGCCAAACCCGCTGCATGCCGCGTGCCCCTCGCGCCATCTGATCGACGTCATTGGTGACAAATGGGCGTTGATCGTTATGCCGGCTCTCAAGGATGGCCCCCGCCGCAACGGGGAATTGATGCGGGCGATTGGTGGCATTTCGCAGAAGATGCTGACCCAAACGCTGCGGCGGTTGGAAGAGACTGGAATCGTCGAACGCACCGTGTTCGATACCGTACCTCCCCATGTTGAGTATGAGCTGACGCCGCTTGGCCGAGCCTTGGGTGAAGCGCTCAAACCGCTCGACCGATGGATGGCGGACAACTGGCCTGCGCTTCACGCACGCCTTTGCGAAGCATCGCCTTCAAAACCAGTGGATTGATCGGCAGGTCGCAGGTGCTTAAAGCATGTCTATGCAAGATACCGACTCCCCCCCTCAGCACGCCACCGTCCTCATTATCGATTTCGGCTCGCAGGTTACCCAGCTGATTGCCCGCCGGGTCCGAGAGACCGGTGTCTATTCAGAGATTGTGCCGTTCCAGTCGGCCGACGCCGCCATTGACCGTCTGAAGCCTCAGGCGGTCATCCTCTCCGGAGGGCCGGCCTCCACAAGCGACATCGGATCACCGCGATCACCCCAGCGCGTGTTTGACCTTGGCGTGCCGGTGCTTGGCATCTGCTACGGCCAGATGACGATGTGCATCCAGAATGGCGGCAAGGCGGAAGGGTCCGACCACCGCGAGTTCGGTCGCGCCTTTGTCGAGGTCCACAAAGCCTCGCCGCTGTTCGATAGCGTCTGGGACACTGGCACCCGACACGAGGTCTGGATGAGCCATGGCGATCGCGTGATTGATCTGCCGGACGGCTTTGAGGTGCTGGCAACATCGCCTGGCGCGCCTTTCGCCGTGTACGCCGATGAGGCGCGCAAGTTCTACGGCGTCATGTTCCATCCTGAGGTGGTGCACACGCCCGACGGCGGGAAGCTCCTTTCCAACTTCGTGCACAAAATCGCCGGTCTTAAGGGCGACTGGTCCATGGGCGCTTTCCGCGATGAGGCCGTGCGCCGCATTCGCGAGCAGGTTGGCGACAAGAAAGTCATCTGCGGACTTTCGGGCGGCGTGGACTCCTCCGTCGCTGCCGTTTTGATCCATGAGGCCATCGGCGATCAGCTGACCTGTATTTTCGTTGATCACGGTCTTATGCGCCTCAACGAGGCCGATGAAGTCGTCTCCATGTTCCGCGGCCAGTACAACATTCCGCTGGTTCATGTGGACGCCTCCGACACCTTTATCGGCGAGCTTCAAGGCGTCAGCGATCCAGAAGACAAACGCAAGATCATTGGGCGGCTCTTCATCGAAACGTTCGAGGCCGAAGCCGCCAAGCTTGGGGGCGCCGATTTCCTTGCTCAGGGCACGCTTTATCCCGATGTGATCGAAAGCGTTTCCTTCACTGGTGGCCCTTCGGTGACCATCAAGAGCCACCACAATGTCGGCGGTCTGCCCGAGCGCATGAACATGGCGTTGGTTGAACCGCTGCGTGAGCTTTTCAAGGATGAGGTGAGGGCGCTTGGCCGCGAGCTTGGCCTGCCCGACCGGTTTGTGGGACGCCATCCCTTCCCAGGGCCGGGTCTCGCGATCCGCTGCCCCGGCGGCATCACGCGCGACAAGCTCGATATCCTGCGCAAGGCCGATGCGATATATCTGGAAGAGATCCGCAATGCCGGCCTTTATGATGCCATCTGGCAGGCCTTCGCAGTGCTGCTACCCGTTCAAACCGTGGGCGTGATGGGCGATGGGCGCACCTACGACTATGTCCTTGCACTGCGTTCGGTCACCTCCGTCGATGGCATGACGGCCGACTTCTATCACTATGACATGCAGTTTTTGGCCAACACCGCGACCCGGATCATCAATGAGGTGAAGGGCGTCAACAGGGTTGTTTACGACGTGACTAGCAAGCCGCCGGGCACGATCGAGTGGGAGTAGGCCACGGCCCACTTCCCGAGCGGCAAGTAGGTGCCAGGCCTATTCCAGATTGGTGTGGTTGGCGCGCATAGCGTCTGCCGATAGGTCCAATCTGGCGCGCATGTGCAGGACCAGGACTTCAAAGAACAGCAGCTGCGCCGCTTCATAGAGCGAGCCCATGGGCAAGATGGACGACGTCTCAACCTGATCATTCGCCATTGTCTGGGCCGGCAAATGGATCACATGGTCAGCGGCAGCTGGCACGGAACCGCCCGGCTCAGCGGTTATGCACATCACCTCTGCGCCAGCTTTCTTGGCAATTTCGGTAAGCGCCGCGACAGTGGAGAAGTGACCGGGTCCAGCGCTGACAACCAGCAGGTCGCCGACGCCGACCGGCGGTGTTGTCATGTCACCGACCACATGCGCATCCAGGCCCATATGAAAAAGGCGCATAGCGAGCGCTTTCATCATCAAGCCCTCACGCCCCAGACCATGCAGAGCGATCCGTTTGGCCGCCAGGAGCGGTGTTGCCATCGCCTCAGCCCGCCCCGGTAGTGCCGCCTGCAAGACCTCCCCAACCTCGGCAAGCGCTTTGTCGGCTATGGCATTGAGGGAACCATCGTCTTGCGTCATTGAGCGCCAGCCCTATGCGGGTGCCGGCTCAGCCTCGAGAGCCGCCAGCCGCTTTTTGTCTCCACGTGAGAAGAACAGATCATACAGCACTGGTGCGGCCACCAAAGTCAGGATCGACGCGAAGGCCAAGCCGCCCATAATGGTGATCGCCATCGAGCGGAAGAACGCATCCGTTAGAAGCGGGGCCATGCCGAGGATGGTGGTCGCAGCAGCGAGCACAACGGGCCGCAAACGCGACATACAGGCTTCGGTGATGGATTCGCGCAATGGCTGTGTGGGATTGGCCTTACGCGTGAGGTCGATTTCCTCCACCAGCACAATTCCGTTCTTGATCAGCATGCCCGACAGGCTCAGCAGGCCAAGCAGCGCCGTGAAGGTGAAGGGCGAGTTCGTGCCTAGGAGGCCGATTGTTACACCGTTCACCGACATGGGCACGAGCAGCCAGATGATGATTGGCTGCCTGAGCGCATTGAACAACAGCACCGAGATCAGAACCATGATCAAGAGGCTGAGTGGCAACTGAGCAGCGAGCGACTCGTTGGCGTTGGCAGAGTTTTCGAACTCGCCGCCCCACTCGAACAGGTAGCCGGGCGGCAAGATCATGGCTTCAATCGTTGCGCGGACTTCCGTGTGCACCTGCGCCGCCGTGAAGCCGGCAGGGATATCAGCCCCAACCGTGATGGTCGGCAAGCGGTCACGACGATGAACCAGCGTGTTCTGGGCCTCAAACCGCAGCCCGTCAGACACCTGCTCCAGGCCGATATATTGCTGGGCATTGGGCGAGTAGATCAGCTGATCGATGAGCGACAAGTCAGCGTCGGGATCGATGCGAACGATGATCGGGATCAGCCGGTCATCTTCGCGGTAAACGCCGGCTTGCGTGCCGTCGGTGGCAAGAAGCAAGGTCGAGGCCAGCTCATCGCGGGCGATGCCCGCCGTCTGCGCCCGATTTTCGGCATAGACCGGTCGGATCACCAGCTCTTGTTCGCGCCAGTCTGTGCGCACGTTCAACACGTTGTCGGACGCCGCGATCATGCGGGCTTGAGCCTCTTGGGCAAGCGTTCGCAGAACAGCAGGGTCCGGACCAGAGAAGCGCGCTGCGACGGGCGCACCGCCGCCAGGACCGAAGACCAGGCGCTCGACCCGGAATTCACCCTCAACGAGGTTTTCCGCCGCGAATGCCTCAAGGCGTGGGCGCAGGGCCGTGATCTCTTCCAGGGTTTCTGTCCGAACGATCAGGTGCCCGTAGCTGGAGTTGGGATCCTCGGCGCCATAGGTGAGGATGAAGCGCGTTGCTCCCCCTCCAACGAAGGTGGAGACGGCCTTCACTTCGTCTTGCTCGGCAAGCCAGTCTTCCACACGGCTCATTTCAGCGGCCGTCGTATTGATGTCGGTTCCTTGCGGCAGCTTGTAGTGCACGAAGAAGATGGGCGTGTTGGAGTCCGGGAAAAACTGCTGACGGATCTGGCCAAAGCCCGCGTAGCAAACGACGGTTACGGCGATCAGCAGCAGAACGGTTATCCAGCGCAGCCGAATGGCAAGGCCAAGAAACCGGCCATAGAGCTTGAACAGCGGCCCTGAATAGGCGTCAGCGGCGTCTTCGCTTCCCTGCTTGAAGACATAGTGGCCAAGCAGCGGTGTCACGGAAAGGGCAAGCACCCAAGACAGAAGCAGCGAGATACCGATCACGGCAAACAGTGAGAACATGAACTCGCCTGTGGAATCGGGACTGAGCCCAATGCCGGCGAACGCCATGATCCCGATAACGGTTGCGCCCAGGAGCGGAATCTGGGTCTTGCCAGCCGCTTCATCGGCGGCATCGCGCGAGTTTTTACCCCGTTGCATGGCCACTTGCATGCCCTCGGCAACGACGATGGCGTTGTCGACCAGCATGCCCATAGCGATGATGAGGGCGCCGAGCGAGATACGCTCCATCTCGATGCTGAAGATCGCCATGAAGAAGAGCGTTCCCACGACCGTCAGCAGGAGCGTCGTGCCGACAACGATGGCCGCACGCCACCCCATGGCCAGCGCCAGCACAACCACAACGATTGCGACCGACATGGAAAGATTGACCAGGAAGCCATTGGAGGCCTCTTCCACGACAATATGCTGCTCGTAGATCGAGTTGATCGTCACGCCATAGGGGATCGAGCTATCGAGTTCGGCCAGCTTGGCATCGACCATATGGCCGATCTCCACGATGTTTTCGGTTGCCAACCCGGCCACCCCCAAGGTGAAGGCGCGCTCGCCATTATGGCGGATGATCTTGGCTGGGTAGGGGACGGGTTGCCGGCTGATCTCGGTGAAGTCACTGAGGTCCACGACCTCTCCGCCGACGCCAAGCGTCAGGCTGGAGACGGCAGAAACGCCATCCGTATCGTTCGGCCCCTGGATCGGCAGGCGCAGAAGGTCTTCGCTGATTGCGCCGGCGGGCTGAACGGCGTTGTAGCTGGAGATCGCGCCAACAATCGATTGAGGTGCAATGGCTTGGTTGACCGCGAGAGCTGGCTGAACATCGACATAGACAGCCTCTTCCGGCAGGCCATCAAGATCCACGCTCGCAACGCCATCGACGGTCAATATCTCTCGTCTAAGGAAAGTCGAAAGCTCAAGAATTTCAGCGTCAGTGAATCCGGGCGCGGTAACCGCGTAGAACAAGCCAAACACGTCGCCAAAGCCGTCATCGACCTGGGGTTCGGATGTGCCCGATGGCAGGTTGCGGGCGGCATTGCCGACCTTGTTGCGCAGATCAGTCCAGATTGCCGGCAGTTCGGCGCCGGCAAAGGTGTCCTGCACCTCAACGGTGATGCGCGACTGGCCAGGGAAATTGACCGAGCGCACATAATCGAGCTCATCCATTTGCTGGATCGCCGATTCAAGCGGTTCGGTCACCTCTTCGGCCACCTGCTCGGCGCTGGCGCCGGGATACTGGGTCACCACAACCGCGGTTTTGATGGTGAAGGCCGGGTCTTCCAGGCGACCAAGGCTGGAAAATCCCCAAATGCCGCCAAACAGGCAGCCAAGGATGATCAGCCAAGTGTAAAGCGGCCGGTCGATGAAGGTGCGTGCGACGTGCATGGACCTGCCCCCTTAGCCGCCAAAGCCAAGGAAACGGCTGACCGTCTGTCCGTCGGCCAATTGCGCAACGCCGGCACCAACGACTTCGTCGCCTGCCGACAGTCCATCGGTAACCACCACAAATCCAGCCTCATCGGGTTCGATCGTAATGGCGACCTGGCTCAGGGTTCCGGTGTCCTCGCCGTTTGTTGACTGAAAGACCAGTGCAAAGGTTGAGCCATCGGCGGCAATCCCGACAGCCGAGGCTGGGATGCGAAGTCTGGTGTCAGAGGTCTGCTGGCGCACGATCATCGTGGCCGTTGAACCCGGAAGGACGGTGATGCCCTCCGGCGGCTGCAAGGCAAGGCTGACGGTGAAGCTTTGACCGATATCGGTGTCCTCGTCGTTCACTTCCCGTATTTCGAGCGGTAAGAGGTCGTCGGTTGAGGGGAAGTGGGCTATGAAATCGAAGGTTCCACCTGCTGCCTGCTGGAAGAGGACTTCAGTGATGTCAGCTTCAACCCGCAGTTCTGACATGTTGTGGAGGCGTACGACCGGCGTCCCCACGCCGACGGTTGTGAAGTTTGCGACCAAACGCCGTGACACCAGCGCCTCGAACGGTGCAAGCAAGGTTGCATCTTCCAGCGCGTTCTCCGCGTTACGAACAGCCACGCGGCTCAAGGCAAAGGATGTTTCTGCATCTTCGCGGGTGGCTTCGCTGACCGTACCTTGCAGCTGCGTGACACGATCAAGTGCGCGCTCTGCCTGCTCGCTCTCCAAAATCGCCTGCTCAAGCGCCAGTTCGAAAGGCACAAGATCAAGCTCGGCGACCAGTGAGCCTTCCGCGATCTCTTCCCCGTCTTCAACCGGAAATTCGATGACCTGTCCGCCCACCTGGAAGCTCAGATCAACCGTTTCCAGCGCAGCCACACGGCCGAAGAACCGCCTCTCGACGCCAGCCCCCTGCTGCTCAACGGTGATCACACGCGCGGGCTTTGCCGTTTCCTGCGCCTGGCCGAGGTCAACGCCAGCTCCCAAAAGCCCGGCCACCGCAAGGGAGGCAAGCAAAGCTTTGGTCGATGAAGGGCGGAAGGCAGGAGGGGGGAAGGCATAAGAAGGGAAGACGGAGAGGGGATTTCGTGCCGGTAGGAGCATCGCACGGAGCCTTTGTTAACGACGTTGCGGCGGCGTCTACGTCACAATCAAAGCGAGGTAAACGGTTTAGTTCATTTTTGTTCGTCTCTTGAATGCAACAGGGCATGGCTGGTGCGAACAGGCAACAGCTAAGCCGGCAAAAACTAGCGTTCTCGCGACGATTGACAGGAAATGCACAATGCTGCGGTTGGGTCGGCATCCAGGCGCTTGACGGCAATCGGTTCATCGCACTCGGCGCAATAGCCGTAATCGCCATCGTCCAGGCGGCGCAGTGCAGCATCGATCCGCACTATCTCGGCCTGCCGGGCCCTTTCCTGGGCTTCGGCCATGTTTTGCTGGGCCATCGCATCCATGCGCGAAAGCCGCCCGACCGATTGCTGGTCGAGCGTCACTGGATTACGGTCCTGTTGGGTGGCCTCGCTGGCTGCAACGGCAGCGGCGCGCATCGCCGTCAAGCGAGCACGAACGTCGCGCGCATTGACCGGCGCGCTCAAGCTGGATGGTTATTCGGTGATCTGGATGCGCGTGCGGTGCGGGCCGTAGTCCTGCACCAGTGCGAACAGCGCGCGAGCATTGTCAGGGCGGAGCCGAACGCAGCCATGAGAAGCACGCGAACCAAGCCGCTCAAGCGCATTGGTGGCATGCAGCGCGTAACCGCCCTGGAAGAAGATCGCGTGGGGCATGGGCGCATTGTTGTAGGTGCGCGAGCGCCACATGGTGTGCATGCGCAGTGGCCGCCAGGTGCCCGTCGGGGTTGAGTAGCCCGCCCGGCCGCTGGAAACATCCCACTCATGCACGACCTCGCCATCGACGAGAACCTGCATGCTCTGCTCGGAAAGATCGACTTTGGCGATAACGGATGCTTGGGCCGGCGCGGCCATCAACGCGGTCAGAACCAAACCAAAGGCGCCTGCTAGCAATCGTCCCATTTCGGACCCCCGCTTCCTACTAACTTCTTGCCCGAATAGGGCAGCCCCTTATGCCGCAAAACCACTATTGCCGTGGCGCGGCGACAATGCAACACAGTAGCCACCGTTGGGTAAACCCACGGTTGCTGCGGACATCGGGAAATCGTCCGCAATCGGGATCAAAACAAAACAGGTAGAGAGCGTCGATGGTCGCTTTTCTGGGCGGTTTGCTCATTTTTCTTGGTATCCACTCGGTGCGCATTGCCGCGCCCAATGTCCGTGAACGCTTTGTCGGCTCCTATGGCGAAGGCCCTTGGAAGGGCTTCTACAGCCTGTTCGCTCTTTTTGGGTTCGTTGCCCTTATCTACGGCTATCAGGATGCCAAATTTGCTCTGGGCTTTGTCTGGGCGCCACCGATCTGGACCCGGCATCTGGCCGTCGTGTTGATGCTTCCGGCAATGATCGCGCTGGTCGCGGCCTATGCGCCGCCCTCCAAGCTCAAGGCGCGGCTCAAGCACCCCATGCTGGTGGCGATCAAGATCTGGGCGCTCGCCCATCTTCTGGCCAATGGCTTCACCGTTCACCTGGTGCTTTTTGGCGGTTTTCTGGTTTGGGCGATCGTGGATCGCATCTCTGTCAAACGACGCGGCGAGCCTGATCCGGTGGCTCCCTCTGGCTGGGGCGGCGATATCATTGTCGTCGTTATCGGAACGCTTGCCTGGGTCGTCTTGTTGCTTTGGGCGCATGAATGGCTGTTCGGCGTGCCGCCAATCGTTTAGAAGCCGGCCGAGAAGCAAACGAGTACCGGCCCCACCAATGTCCGTTCAAACGTCCAAGCGCCGCACCACGGCCGTCGATATCGCCAAGCGCAAACATGGCGAACCTGTTGTCGCCTTAACGGCCTACCATGCTCACACCGCGTCCATTTTGGACGAGCATGTGGATTTCATCCTGGTCGGTGATTCCCTCGGCATGGTCATGCACGGCATGGAATCCACCGTGCCTGTCACCCTCGACATGATGATCGTCCAAGGGCTGGCGGTGATGCGCGGCTCCAAACAGGCACTGGTCGTGGTCGATATGCCGTTCGGCTCGTACGAAGCTTCCAAGGAAGAGGCCTTCCACTCGGCGACCCGTATCATGAAGGAAACCGGCGCCGGTGCGGTGAAGATGGAAGGCGGCGAGCATATGGCTGAGACGGTGGAGTTCCTCGTCCGCCGCGGCATCCCCGTTATGGGCCATATCGGGCTGACCCCGCAGGCGATCAACACGATGGGCGGCTTCCGTGTGCAGGGCAAATCGGACGAAAGCGAGCGCCAGACCGAAGCAGATGCCAAAGCAATCTCCGATGCCGGCGCATTCGCTATGGTCATTGAGGGGACTGTGGAACCCTTGGCGCGCCGCATCACTGAGCAAGTTTCCACCGTCACCATCGGCATCGGTGCCTCGCCAGCCTGCGACGGACAGATCCTGGTGCTCGAAGACATGCTCGGCCTCAACGACTGGACGCCAAAATTTGTGAAGAAGTTTGGCTCCCTCCGCGATCACATTGAGGAAGCGGTGACCAATTATGCCGATGCGGTGCGCGATCGCAGCTTTCCGGCCGATGACCATGTTTATGCCCGAAAGCGGTCCTAGCGGCTGACGTCAACTGGTCGCCACGACGACCTCAACCCGTTCTGATTGCAGTTCCGCGCGCACGGCACTATGGTCCCGCGCACTTTTTCCCGCATCGTCAACCTGGCCGACTGGCCCCATTTCGGACCCTTCATGACCGACATTTTCAGTGAAATCGACGAGGACATCCGCAAGGACCGCGCCAAGCGTATCTGGCAGCGCTTCGGAAAGTACATTATCGGCGGCGCGATCCTGCTGGTCGTAGCTGTCGCGGCCTGGCGCGGCTGGGAAGCCTACACAACGGCGCAGGCGGCTGCTGCCGGCGACCGATTCCTGGATGCCATTGCGCTGATCGAGAATGATCCGTCGGCCGGCCTGGTAGAACTAAACGCCATCGCGTCCAATGGTCCGGCTGGCTATGCCGAACTGGCCGGGTTTCGGGCGGCAAGCGCCATGGCCGAGGCAGGTGACGTTGATGGTGCCATCGCAACCTTCCGAGGGATGGCGACCGACAGCGGTCTCGACAATCTCACCCGCGACATGGCTGCCGTACGGCTTGGCTATCTGCTGCTTGATCACGGTGATGCCACAGAAATTGAAGGTCTGCTTCTGCCGCTGTCGGAAACAACGAACCCGTTCAGCCATTCAGCCCGTGAGATTCGCGGATTTGCGGCCCTTAGAAATGGTAACAGCGACCAAGCGCTCGCCCTGTTCCTGGAGCTGGTGAGCGATTTCAACGCGCCAGAAAGTGTAAGGGCGCGTGCCCGCGTGGCGCTCGATGTATTGGCGAGCGATGGCGCGTCTGCGCTTGGATCATAAGGTGAGAGTGTTAGGTATGCGTCGTTCCTCCCTTTTTGCACTGGCCCTGTTTCCACTGCTTGCCGGCTGTCAAACCGTTGGTGATGCGCTTGACGGCATCAACCCCTTCGCGCGCGAGGAAGAACGCCTTCCTGGAGAGCGCATCGCCCTTGGCGGATCGACCGACCCTGTCGCACAGGTGGTCAACACGACGGTTGCCATTCCTGGCCCGTCCGGCGTGATTGAATGGACCCAGCCTGGTGGTAATGCCGCCAACAATCCAGGCCATGTCTCGCTCGCAGGCTCACAGACCTGGCGCTCAGAAGCTGGCGTTGTTCGTGGCCGTCGTCAGGTGCGCATGGCTGCGCTTCCTATCGTGGCAGCGGGCCGTGCTTATGTTTATGACCCCAATGGCAACGTAACCGCCGTTTCCATCTCTGGCGGTGGCCAAAGCTGGCGCCGCGACCTTCGCCCTGAAGATGAGGATGGCCAGGTTGGGGCAGGCGGTGTCGCGTTTGGTGCCGGCCGCGTGTTTGCCGCAACTGGCTTTGGGCAGATGTTCGCCCTGGATGCCAACTCCGGCCAGACCCTGTGGGCCATTGATCTGGACACGCCAGCCCTATCTGCGCCGACGGTCGCTGGCGACACGGTCTATGTCATCACCCAGTCTAACCGTCTTTTGGCGATTTCGATTGAAGATGGCACCGAGCGTTGGCGATTCCGCGGTGTGCCCGCCACAGCCGGTCTCTTAGGTTCCGGCACGCCCGCGGTTGCTGGCGACACCGTGATCGTGCCCTACTCGTCTGGCGAGATCGTCGCGCTCAATGCCGAAAATGGCGAGCCGCGCTGGGCGGACGCCGTGGTCACCGGCGCGCGCTTCCAGGCGCTGTCCGGTCTACGCGATCTGGTGGCAAGCCCGATTGTCGCCGCTGGTTCTGTAATCGCGACGGGCGTTGGCGGTCGAACCATCTCTGTTGGTCTGTCGAGCGGCGACCGTGAGTGGGAGACCAATGTCGGCTCAGTGCACACGCCCATTGTCGCTGGCGATGTGATCTTTCTGGTCGATCTGGAAGGTCGCCTGATGGCCCTTTCCCGCACGAGCGGTGAGATCCAGTGGGCCGTTGCGTTGCCCGGTGGCTCCGGCGAGGGTGAGGAGAAATGGGCCGGACCAGCCTTGGCCGATGGCGTGCTCTATCTGGCATCCACGGACGGCAACATTCTCCAGGTCAACCCTGCCAGTGGTGAGATCGCCGGATCTTCCTCGGTCAGCGAAGACATCTTCCTTCGCCCGATTGCAGCAGGTGGGCGCATTCTGGCACTGGCCGCCGACGGCACCTTGCTTGCCCTGAACTGATCGGTTGATGGAACAGCAGGAAACTCACCGACCCGTCGTCGCCATCGTCGGGCGGCCCAATGTTGGCAAATCAACGCTCTTCAACAGGCTCGTCGGCAAGCGCCTGGCGCTGGTCGATGACACGCCGGGCGTCACGCGTGACCGACGCGAGGGCGAAGCCAAGCTAGGCGACCTTACCTTCACGCTGGTCGATACCGCCGGTCTGGAAGAGGCAGATGAAGCCTCGCTCGCCGGCCGCATGCGCCAACAAACCGAGCGTGCTATCGCCGAGGCCGACCTTTGCCTGTTCGTTGTTGATGCGCGCGCTGGCATCACACCGATTGATGCTGACTTTGCCGGACTGATGCGCCGCTACGGCGACAAGACGATTCTGGTTGCCAACAAGGTCGAAGGCCGAAGAGGGCTGGATGGCGCTTATGAATCCTTCGAACTTGGGCTGGGCGAACCCGTTGCAATCTCCGCTGAGCATGGCGAGGGCATGGGCGAGTTGTTCAACGCCCTGGATGATGGCTTCGAGGCTCTGAAGGCCGCAGAAGCCGCGCCAGCTGATGATGATGTTGAACTGCTCAGCGTTGAAGAAGGCGAAAGCTCGCAAGAGGACATTGAAGCAGAGGATGCAGCGCGCAATATCCGTCCTTTGCAGGTTGCCATTGTCGGTCGGCCAAACGCCGGCAAATCGACGCTGGTCAACCGGCTGCTTGGCGAGGATCGCCTGTTGACGGGCCCGGAAGCCGGCATAACTCGCGACACCATCGCGGTGGACTGGGTGTTCGACGGTCGGCCCTTCAAACTCTTCGATACCGCTGGCATGCGCCGCAAGGCCAAGGTTCAAGAGAAGCTGGAAAAGCTCTCGGTCTCAGATGCCCTCAACGCCATTCGTTTCGCCGAATGCGTGATCATCTTGATGGATGCCGAACACCCTTTTGAGAAGCAGGACCTCCAGATTGCCGACCTCGTTTCACGCGAGGGCCGATCAGTCGTCTTCGGCCTCAACAAATGGGACCTGGTTAGGCGCAAGGACAGCTTCCTCAAGGAATGCGCAGAAGAGTTGGAACGGCTGCTGCCGCAGCTTCGCGGCGCACCTCTGGTCCCGCTGTCTGGGCTCACCGGCAAGGGCACCGAAGCTTTGATGCGGGCCGTGCTTGAAATGGACGATGTGTGGAACCGCCGCGTCTCAACGGCGGCGCTTAACCGATGGCTATCGGCCATGATACAGCAGCATCCGCCGCCCGCGGTCGCAGGACGACGTCTGAAGCTGCGGTACATGACGCAAGCCAAGGCCCGTCCGCCGACCTTCGCGGTGTTTTGCTCACGGCCAGATTCCCTGCCGGCCAGTTACACGCGCTACCTGACGAACGGTCTGCGCGACACGTTCGACTTGCCCGGCGTGCCGGTACGCCTGCTCGTCCGCAAGGGCGACAACCCGTACGCCGCAAAGGCAAAAAAGCGCAAAATTCAGTAGCTTTGCCAGACGGTTGGTCAGGCTGGGGGCTGTGGCTCCACCAGTTTGCCAGCACGCACATCAAAGGTCTTGCCGGTATCATCGAACCCGGGGTCGGTGAGGCGCATCACCGGCTTAACCAAGCTATCTGCTTTGGCCATAGTCGTTGGGTCTTCACCCGGCACAGCGCGGGCGCGCATGGCAGTGCGGATCGGACCGGGGTTCAGAAGGTTGGCACGGACGGATGTGCTCGCCATTTCGTTGGCATAGGTGCGCACCAGCAACTCAAGGGCTGCCTTGCTGGCGCCATAGGCGCCCCAAAACGGCTTGGCGCTGTGTGCGGCGCCGGAGGTAAGGAACACGGCGCGCCCCGCCTCGGACTGACGCAGCAGCGGATCGAACGACCGCAACAGCCGGAAGTTGGCCGTCACGTTCACCTCCATCACCTCATCGAAGACCTTCGGCTTCAAATGAGCAAGGGGTGTAATCGTGCCAAGTTGCCCGGCGTTGCCGACAAGCACATCAACCCGGCCGAACCGCTCGTAAAGCGCCAAACCCAACCGGTCGATGGCTTCACCATCGCGCAGATCGACGGGCACCAGCGTGGCACTGCCGCCCTTCGACTTGATCGCATCATCCAGTTCTTCCAGGCCACCGACGGTGCGCGCAATGGCCACCACATGAGCGCCCGTCGCGCCGAACGCTTCACCCAACGCATAACCGATGCCCCGCGAGGCGCCAGTGATCACCACAACGCGGGCATCGCTGCTTCCCTGCTTGGGGGCGGTATCTGTCGCCGTCTCATTGTCGTTCGTGGGTGTGTCGGGCGCGCCGCTTGTCATGAGGCCTCGTGGGAAAGGGGATAGCAGATGTCGGGAATAGATAGGGGACCGGCCTGAGGCCTACTCGACCTCGACAAGCCGGTGATGGCTTGCCGCGTTCTCCGCCCGGTCGGACAGGGGCGTTGGATACTCGCTGGTAAAGCAGGCATCGCAGAACTGCGGAATATCATTGTTGCGATGCGCCTCGCCGAGCGCCCGGTAGAGCCCGTCAATGGACAGAAAACCAAGGCTGTCTGCGCCGATGGTCTCGCAAATCGCGCCGACGGAGTTTTTGGCGGCGATGAGATGTTCTTTTTGCGGCGTGTCGACGCCGTAATAGCAGGCATCACGCGTCGGCGGGCTGGCGATGCGCATATGCACCTCGGTCGCGCCGGCTTCGCGCACCATCTGAACGATCATACGGCTCGTCGTGCCCCGTACGATGGAATCATCCACCAAAACCACGCGCTTGCCGGACAGAAGCAGCCGGTTGGGATTGTGCTTAAGCTTCACGCCCATATGGCGGATGGCGTCGGTTGGTTCGATAAAGGTGCGGCCCACATAATGATTGCGGACGATACCCAGATCGAACGGAATGCCGGAGGACTCCGCATAACCGATGGCTGCCGGCGTGCCTGAATCGGGCACCGGGATCACCAAATCAACGTCAGCTGGGGACTCATTGGCGAGCTCCGCGCCGATAGCCTTGCGCACGGCGTAGACATTGCGACCCTCGACCATGGAGTCAGGCCGGGCAAAGTAGACATATTCAAACACGCAGAAGCGTGACGGTTTGGGCGCGAAAGGCGCGTGGCTGGCAATCCCGCGCTCGGTGATAACCACCATCTCACCAGGTTCGATATCGCGCACAAAGTCCGCTCCGATAATGTCGAGCGCGCAGGACTCCGATGCCAAGACATAGGATCCATCGAGCATGCCCAGGACCAGCGGTCGCACGCCCAGCGGATCGCGCACGCCGACAAGCTTCTTTTCGGTCAGAGCGATGATCGAATAGGCGCCTTCAAGCTTGTGCAGCGCCTCCGTCAGCCGATTGACGATACCCTTGGCCTGGCTCATCGCGATCAGATGGATGATTGTCTCCGTGTCCGATGTGGACTGGAAGATCGATCCCTGCTGGCGTAGTTGCGTCTGAAGCTTCTGGGCGTTGGTGAGATTGCCATTGTGGGCTACGGCAAAGCCGCCGCCAGCAAACTCAGCAAACAGCGGCTGCACGTTGCGGATGCCTGCGCCGCCAGCGGTCGCATAGCGCACGTGACCGATGGTGCGATTGCCCTTTAGACGACCGATGACCTCAGGCTTGGAAAACCGGTCGCCGACAAGGCCGATATGACGTTCGGAGAAAAACTGCTGACCGTCGAAGGAGACAATACCGGCCGCCTCCTGACCGCGATGTTGAAGGGCGTGCAGACCAAGTGCTGTCAGGGCGGACGCATCGGCGTGCTCAAAGACGCCGAAAATACCGCACTCATCGCGGAAATGATCGTCTTCGGAATTGTAGGCGACCATGGGTCACCCCTTTCCCATCTGGTTAAGGCCGGCGTCCCGTACGCTGGCCTGTCGCGAAACCGCAGCCCGATTAGCTAGCGGACTTGCACCGCGTGTAAAGCCACAGTCACCTGCACATCTCTTGCCGGCAGACTGCCTTGCGTTCCCGGAGCTGGTGTTAAGTCGTCTGCTTCATCATTTCCCTGCAACCGATCCAGAATTTGACCTTCAGGATCATCCGGCAAAATGGCCAACAGCTCCGCACCAAGATCATCAAGGATCGGTTTGGATCGAGAATCGGCCACCCATTGCGGCGGATTGTCGGGGATAAAGAAGTTGAAGAAAAGCGCCGCGATCACGAACAGCAAGACGCCGCGCGCTGCACCGAACAAAAACCCCAAGGTCCTGTCGAGCGGGCCGATTGCCGAGTCGGCCACCGCGTCGGAAAGCTTCATCGTGAGGTAGGAGACGATGATCAGGATGAGGAAGAACAGGATGCCGATCACGGCCGCCGTCGCGAACACCTCTTCGGTGATGTATTGCTGCGCGAACGGCAACAAGCTCGGATAGAGGAAGTAGGCACCGGCAGCAGCTGCGACCCAGGATCCTATCGACAGAACTTCCCGCAAAAAGCCGCGCATCATCGCCAAAACGGCCGACAGAAGGACAACGGCCAAGACGATGCCATCAAGCAGGGTGATGGTCATGGATGAACCTCATCTTGCATCACAACGCGCCATCCTTGGGAGTGAAAGTTGGGGGCCGCCACGATTAAAAAAGAAGCCGAGCAGTTCCGCCGCAATCGACGCGCCCGACCGTCATGGTTCTCGCCCGCTGTCTTTCACGATCAGTGCTGCCATTCAAGTGCAGGAACGTCACATCACGTTCATAATTGTGCAGCTTCGGGCATGAATGTCTCTGGATCGATGATATGAGGCTTGGAGGCCTGGTTTGCCGCCGATGCCTGGGCCAGGGTCACCACCAATTCATCAAGCCGTGTATAGGCGTCCAGCATCAGGCCGGTGTCGGCGTCGCTCTCTTTGGCAAGGGGCGCCGAAACAGCTTTGTCGAACCCCAGGCGCGCGGCTTCCTTCATGCGAAGCACGGCCTGTGGCGCTGGCCGGATCGCGCCAGACAAGCTGATCTCCCCGAAATAGACCTGGCTTGCTGGCAAGGAGTGCCCTGTGAGCGAGGCCATCAGAGCGGCCGCAACCGCAAGGTCTGCCGCCGGTTCATTCAATCTAAGGCCGCCCGCAACCGCCAAATAGACATCATGGCCAGAAAACCGCACCCCGCAGCGTGCCTCGAGGACGGCGAGCACCATGGCCAAGCGATTGCTGTCCCAGCCCACCACCGCGCGGCGCGGCGTGCCCAGCGCGGAGGGTGCAACGAGCGCTTGAATTTCCACCAGCAGGGGCCGGCTGCCCTCAAGCCCGGCGAACACCACCGATCCTGGCGTTTCCACCAGCCGGTCACCCAAGAAAAGCTCGGAGGGATTGCCGACTTCGGCAAGGCCACTGCCCGTCATCTCGAAGACGCCGATTTCATCGGTGGCGCCGATGCGGTTCTTCACCCCGCGCAGGATCCGATAATGATGTGGTCGGTCGCCTTCAAAATAGAGAACGGCATCGACCATATGCTCGACAACGCGCGTCCCAGCGATCTGCCCATCCTTTGTAACGTGCCCCACCAGAATGACGCTCGCTCCGGTGCGCTGGGCGTATCGGAGCATTTGCTGCGCGCAGGAGCGCACCTGGGTGACGGTGCCTGGCGCGCTGTCGACGCTGGCACTCCAGAGCGTCTGGATGGAATCGAGCACCACCAGATCGGGCTGCGGACCCTCATCAAGTGTGGCTAGGATGTCCTCAAGGTTGGTCTCAGAGGCGATAGCGACCGGAGCTTTGGAAACGCCGAGTCGTTCTGCACGCAGCCGCACCTGTCCTAACGCTTCCTCGCCGGAGATATAGACCACCCGCGCATTGCGCTGCGCCAGCGCTGCGCAGACCTGCATCAAAAGCGTTGATTTGCCGATCCCAGGGTCACCGCCAACCAGCAGCGCCGATCCGCGCACAAAGCCACCACCGGTGACACGATCAAGCTCCGCCATGCCTGACGCCAGTCTTGGCACCGGCTCTTCGGCATGATCGAGCGAGGAAAGCGAAAGCACCCGCCCTTTAACGCCGCCGCCCTTGGCCGGCCCGCCCAGTGCGCCGCCCGCGCCGCCGGTTGTCTCCTCAACCAGGCTGTTCCACGCACCGCAAGCATCGCACTTGCCGGTCCATTTGGAATGAGCAGTGCCGCAGGACTGGCAGACAAAGGAGGTGCGCCGCTTGGCCATGATTTATCCTGGGCGAAGAGAAGAGAGCGCAAACAGAATAAGGCGACCTTGAGAACAAAACAAGATCAAATGCCTCATCATCCGCCCAGATAGGTGCGCGCATAGCGCGGTCCGAGGCCGGTCAGAACTTCGTAGCCAATGGTATCCGCCCATCCGGCGACCGTATCGACGGTTATCTTGGCGTTGATCAGTTCCACAAACTTCCCAGCGCGGACGTCGTCAAAATGCGCTTCGGTGATGTCGGCGGCGATGAGGTCCATGGAGACCCGTCCAAGCAGTGGAGCAAGATGGTCACCGACCATGATTTGCCCGCCCCGACCGTTCCCGACCAGCCGATGGTAACCATCGGCATAGCCAACACCGAGGATCGCGATGCGGCTATCGCGCTCCAACACCTTGGTGGCGCCATAGCCAACGGCCTCTCCGCCCTTTGCCGTGCGCACCTGCATGACCCGTGCTTCCAGCGTCACGACCGGAAGGAGGTCGATGGGGGAGGGCACGACCGACTGCCCGCCATAGATCGCAATGCCCGGCCGGGCGAGATCATGGCGGAACCGTTCAGGCTGCAGGGTGCCGGCAGAATTGGCGAGAGACCCCGGAAGGCCAGGGAACAAGGCTCGCACGCGCGCAAAATTGGCGGTCTGAATGTCGTTGAGCGGATGGACCGGCGTATCAGCGCAGGCGAGATGGCTCATCACATGCGTGAGATCGAGCTGCGCCAGAAGGTCGGTATCGCTGGCAAGTGAGGTTGCCTCCTCAAGCGTCAGTCCGAGCCGTGTCATCCCAGTGTCCACATGCAACGCAGCAGGCCGAGCACTTTCAAGCGCTGCCCACTCGCGCACCTCGTCCAGCGTGTTGAGCACCGGGCGGATGGCCTTATCGGCAAAGTCGGCAGCGCCCGTCGGCGTCAGGCCGCCAAGGCAGTAGATGGCGGCATCGGGCAGAAGGTCACGAAGCTCAAAGGCTTCCTGGGGCAGGGCGACGAAAAACGTCCGGCAGCCAGCCTTCCACAGGGCACGCGACACTGGCTCAAGTCCCAGACCATAGGCGTTGCCCTTCACCACGCCGGCGCATTCGCCGGGCTTGGCCAACTCCGCCAGCGCCTGCCAGTTGCGGGCCAAGGCACCCAGATCGACCGTCAGGCGACCGCCGCTGTGATTGGTGCTCACGGACGGTACCCCGGCCTAGAAATGCTCCGGCACATGGTCGTCTTCAATATGGTCGCCAAAGCGTGTCAGCTCCGCTTCGAATGTCAGTTTTGCCGTTCCCGTCGGCCCGTGACGTTGCTTGCCGATAATGACCTCGGCAAGGCCGTGCACGCGGTCCATGTCTTCCTGCCAGGCCAGATGCTCCTCGGTGTTGGGCTTAGGCTCCTTGTTCTGCAGATAATACTCCTCGCGGAACACAAACAGGACGACGTCCGCGTCCTGCTCGATGGAGCCTGATTCGCGAAGATCAGCCAATTGCGGGCGCTTGTCCTCGCGAGATTCAACCTGACGGGAAAGCTGGGAAAGCGCCATCACTGGGACATCAAGTTCCTTGGCCAGCGCCTTGAGGCCCGTGGTGATCTCGGTGATCTCCTGCACACGGTTTTCGCTGGAGCGGCGCGAGGAGCCCTGCAGGAGCTGCAGATAATCGACGATCAGGAAATCAAGTCCCTTCTGCCGCTTCAGTCGGCGTGCGCGGGCGGCAAGCTGCGCGACCGACAGGCCACCTGTCTGGTCGATGTAGAGGGGGATGGCATGCATTTCCTGGCTTGCCATCACCACCTGCTCAAACTCATGGCTCTTGATGTCGCCGCGACGGATTTTGGACGAGGAAATGCCCGACTGCTCAGCCAAGATACGCGTGGCCAGCTGCTCCGATGACATCTCCAACGAGAAGAAGCCGACAATGCCGCCGGCCTCTGTCTCAATCTCATTGTTGGGGCCAACACCACCGCGCCAATGCTTGGCGATGTTGTAGGCGATATTGGTGGCAAGCGATGTTTTTCCCATCGCCGGACGACCGGCGAGGATGATGAGGTCAGACTTTTGCAAGCCGCCCATGCGGCCATCCAAATTCTTGAAATAGGTCGCAAGGCCCGACAGATGCCCATCGCGCTGGAAGGCGGCGGTGGCCATCTGGATCGCGTCTTCAAGCGCTGTGCCAAAGCCAATAAAGCCCTGCTCGCTGCGGCCCTTTTCGGCAAGCGAGAAAAGCTGTTTTTCCGCCGTTTCGATCTGAGCGCCGGCGGCCACATCGCCCACCATGTCATAGGCGCTGTTGACCATGTCCTCGCCAATGCCGATCAGCATCCGGCGCAGTGCTAGCTCGTAGACGAGGCTAGCATAATCCAGCACATTGATGATCGAGGTGGCATCGCCATGTAGCCGCAACAGATAGGCTGGCACGCTCATCTCGCCAATCATCTCTTCGGCGCCGAACCGCGTCTTCACGGTGATCGGGGTCGCGACCTTTCCGCCACGGATCAGCTCGGAAATGCCGGCGTAAATCTTCTGGTGAACGGCGAGGTAAAAGTGCTGCGGCTCCAGGAAATCGACGACCCGGTAGAACGCCTCATTGTTCACCAGGATCGCACCAAGCAAGCCCGCCTCAGCCTCGGCATTGTGAGGGGCCGTGCGCAAGGCATCGGCGGACCCGGCGGCGGGCAGAAGGGGCGAAAGATCGTTCATGAACACGTCCGGTTACGGCGAGGTTGGGGCGTTCCTCATGCCTGATCGAGTCGCACAAGTGTAGCATGTCGGCACAAAAAAGGCGCCGGGCATGGCCCGGCGCGTTGAAGTTTGGAGGGAGTGCTGGGGACATGTGTGGACAAGTCTTCCGCTCGTCCGACACAAGGAGTGGGGTGGGCCACTTTGGCGCTGCCCACCCTTGACTTTGGGCAGGGCCTTAGGCGGCCGAGCGAACGTTCTCCACGAAGCCTGCCACCTCGCGGCGCAGGAGCTCAGCCTGGTCGGCCAACTCATCAGCCGAACCAAGGACGGCATTGGCGGACGTCTGTGATTCCTGCGCCGAGGTGCTCACCGTGGCGATGTTGGTGGTCACATCCTGGGTTCCCGACGCCGCACGATGGACGTTGCCGGCAATCTCCTGTGTGGCAGCGGCCTGCTCTTCCACGGCCGAAGCGATGGAGGAGGAGATTTCGCTCAGATCCTGGATGCTCTTGGAGATGTCCGAAATGGCTGTTGCGGACGTCTGGGTTGCTTCCTGGATTTCCGTCACTTGAGCGGAGATATCGGCCGTGGCTTTGGCAGTCTGGGACGCCAGGTTCTTCACCTCGCTTGCCACAACCGCAAAGCCCTTGCCGGCCTCCCCAGCCCGTGCCGCCTCAATGGTCGCGTTAAGCGCCAGCAGGTTGGTCTGCTCGGCAATGTCCTGGATCAGCGTCACCACATCGCCGATGCGCTGCGCCGCACTGGACAGGGTTTCAACCTTGGCCATCGTGCTTTCCGCCTCGCGCTCGGCATTGGCGGCCTTGGTGGACGAATCGCTCGCCTGACGACCGATTTCGGCCACCGATGCTGAGATTTCCTCAGCCGCCGTCGCCACTGATTGAACGTTGGTGGAGGCCTCTTCAGAGGCCGAGGCCACGATAGAAGACCGTTCGCTGGTCTGCTCGGCAATCTCCGTCATCTTCTGCGACGAACTTTGCAGGCTTTCGGCCGCGCCCGAAACGGTGTTGACCACGTTTCCGATTGTCGTCTCGAAGGACGAGAACAGCGATTGCAGGGTCGTAGCTTTGCGCTCGGCTTCCGCCTTGGTTGCCTCTTGTTCTTCTGCCAGGCGGTTCTTTTCGACCGCCTGCGCGTGGAACACGCTCAAGGCGTTGTTGAGCTGGCCGATCTCGTCCTTGCGCTGATTCTGCGCGGTCTCGATATCGAGCTTGCCATCAGCCAGCGCATTCAGCGAGCCGATGATGTGGATGAGCGGCGCCATGATCGTCTGACGAACCATAAGGAACAGAACGACCGAAACGACCAGAATGATCAGCGCAAGACCGCCAACCACAAACAGCGCAGTGCGAACTTGGGCTGCGGCCTGCTCGTCAGTGCTGGAGGAAATCGCATCGCCGCGATCGGCAATGACATTGAGTTCTGCGACCAGCTGATCGGCAAAGTCATCGACGAGCTCGGCGGCAACATCGGCTTCGGTTTCCGCGATCAGCATGTCGTTGTGGGTATCGAAAATCTGCTCAGGCTCCTGGGCCTGTGCGACCCAGGTGGTGAAGATGTTGCGGATGTTCTCAATTGTGGCGACGTCCTGCGGTGTCTCTGCCAGTTCAAGAAGGTGCTCAAAGCGCACTGTCGCCGACTGAGCAAGCGCGATGAACTCATCGCGGATGGCGGGAAGCGCGTTTGCATCTTCCTCACCCAGATACCGTGTTGCGGTACCTTCCAGCTCTTCCACGGTGATTTGAAGGTTCTTGGACTCTTCAACCGCCGGATAGTCCTGCTCGAAGACCATGCCCAGAAGGTCATTGATCCGGCTGGCGCTGGCATTGCCGGTGGCCACAAGGCGGTCGCCTTCGTCCTCCGCATTCTGCATTTCGATTTCGTTGGCGGTCGCCAAGGCTTCCAGCTCACGCAGCAAAACATCACCCGTTAGGTCGAATTCAACGGCCAGGCGGCGTGCTTCGGCTTCCTCGGCAAGCTCGGTGGCATGAGCATCCCGCATGGACTGAACGGCATCAAGCAACTCAACGCGCATCGCTGCTGCCAAGTCCAGCTGTGCCTGCATGTCCGGTTCGACGATCAAGGCGTCAAGAGCTGCATAGCTCTCGATGAACATATCGCTCGCTTCATCGAACTCGGTCACGCGCCGCTGGATGTTCTCGACATCTTCGTCGGCCAGAATTTCGACGGTGATTTTGTGCGCCTGGACCACCGAATAGATAACGTCGTCGGTCGTCTCGACCACTGGACCCGCATAATCGGTGATCTCGTTGACTTCGGCTTCGATGTTCAAAAGCATGAACACGCCGGCAATGCCTGACATCAGTCCAAAAAGGGAAATGGCGGCGATCCCGCTCGCCAGTTTTGTTGAAATGGGAATGTTATCAAGCATCAGGCGGCTCCTTCACCACGATGTGTTGCGTGTATTAGGAGCTTCTTGTTTTTCTTGGTTAATCATACGTAAATAAACGGAGTAATACCACAAACAAAACGAGAAATCGCACAAAAATGCAACCTTAAGTAATGTTAGTGGGCAAATATTACTACCGAAATAAAGAAAAACCGGGCGCAAGGCCCGGTTTTACATAGCTTGCTAAGTAATAATGAGGGTAACTTAGTCGTCCTCGTCAGAGACCTCTCCAGCCTCATCGGCGTCGCCTTCAACACCCTCAGGCGCGGCCTCAAAGACGTCGTCGGAATTGCTGTCCAACTCGTCGTCGTCTGTCTCTTCTTCAAATTCGAAACCGTCAAAGTCTTGGACGGTGAGGTCTTCACCGGCTGCCTGGCGCTCGGCTTCATCGTCAGAACGGGCAACGTTAACCGTCACGGTCACTTCCACTTCCGGGTGAAGCTGAATGGCAACTTCGTGCAGACCGATGGTCTTAATCGCACGGTCAAGACGCACCTGGCTGCGGCCAACGCTCACGCCTTCGGCCGTGGCGACTTCAGCAACGTCACGAGCGGCAACAGAACCGTAAAGCTGGCCGGTCTCGCCAGCCGAGCGGATGATCACATAGCTTGAACCGTCCAGCGTGCTAGCCACGCTTTCTGCTTCTTGCTTACGCTCAAGGTTGCGCGCTTCAAGCTGGGCGCGCTCGGCTTCAAACTTTGAAAGATTGGCTTTGGTGGCGCGAAGAGCCTTGCCCTGCGGCAGCAGGAAGTTGCGGGCATAACCGTCTTTCACTTTGACGGTTTCGCCCATCTGGCCAAGCTTGGCGACGCGCTCAAGAAGAATGATGTCCATCGTCATGTCCTCAAGGGTTCTGGGGATCGCATATGGACAGGAGAACCGCTTCGGCGGTGTCCCGATTGGCTGGGGTCTTCATCCAGCCAGCTGTCCCGCGATCCTTTGGGAAAAGGGGGCGGTTAGGGGACGCGACATCATCGCGGCCCCAACACATGTTAAAACTATGCTTATTTCACCACGTAAGGCAGAAGGCCCAGGAAACGCGCGCGCTTGATGGCCTTGGCCAGTTCGCGCTGCTTCTTTGCCGAAACCGCAGTGATGCGGCTTGGAACGATTTTGCCGCGCTCGGAAATGTAGCGCTGCATCAACCGCACATCCTTGTAGTCGATCTTCGGCGCGTTATCGCCGGAGAACGGGCAAGTCTTGCGACGGCGGAAAAACGGGCGACGTGCTGGAGCGGCCATTAGCTTGCTTCTCCTTCGCTGGAGGAGGAGGTCGACGACGACGACTCTTCACGGCGCGGGCGACGATCACCACGATCGCCTCTGTCTCCGCGATCACCACGGTCGCCTCTGTCACCGCGGCCGCCGCGGCGGTCATCACGGTCCGATTTGCGCATCATCGCCGACGGGCCTTCTTCCAGCTCATCCACGCGGATGGTCATGAAGCGCAGAACGTCTTCATTGATGCCCATCTGACGTTCCATTTCGGCAACCGCATCAGACGGGCCGTCAATGTTCATCAATGTGTAGTGGGCTTTGCGGTTCTTCTTGATGCGGAAAGAGAGGCTCTTCATGCCCCAATATTCCGTCTTCTTCACTTCGCCGCCATGTTCGGCGATCAGCCCGCTATACTGTTCCACAAGCGTGTCGACCTGTTGCTGCGACACGTCCTGGCGGGCGAGGAACACATGTTCGTAAAGAGCCATGCGGCACTCCTCTCAAGCGATTTCAGCAAAAGTTGCAGACTTTTGCGCTCGCGAAATCGCGTTCTCAAAAAGCTGGAAAAGAATGTTGGCAACGCCGGTGCTCTGCCGTGCTTTTCCAGCACTGGATCATCCGGCGCTAAGCCTCTTCAAACCAGTGATCCATCCCTTCGCGGGAGAGGAGCGTGGCAAGAAAAGTTCGAGAGCGGAGACACGGGAAGCCGGCAGTTCTTCAACCGCCTACCAGTCTTCGACTGGCCTTCCGTTCAACCCCCGGCCGGAGCCTTTCGGGTGAAAGACCGGCGGTGCTTACTGCGCTTTGTCCCGGTTGGCAAGGGTTATGGGAGCGCTCGATGAGCAAAAGGACTTAATCAGATGTTCCGAGTTTCGGGTCCTCTCGCGCTGACAAAGCGCAATGTGCTGAGGGATGTTCGCCAGTCTACTGGTGAAGCCGAAGCAGTTATGGAGGAACGCGGTGAAGATCACCCGGATAGTCTTTATCATGGGTTTATTCATGGCGCCGTATGCCGGCGCTTCAGAAATGCCCGAAAACATGGGTGCAGTTGCTCCAAGCGCCCTGGACCGTCTGCGTGAATTGATAGAGCCTGCGCCGAACTACGCTCAATCTCTTTCCTGCTCCCCCCGTCGAACGTGTGGGCAAATCAATTCTTGCCAAGCCGCCAGGTGGTACCTGAACAACTGCAGTTGGGGAGGTAGATTAGACCGAGACCGCGACGGCAGACCGTGCGAGAGCGGGCCATGCTGATGAGGTCGGCCAGTCAATTCTGGGCAAAGTGATTGCTATACAGGCCCTAGCTCAGCTATGTGCCCGCCAATGAAACTGCGTACTGATCTAGGAGTCGCTTAACGATGGCCACAGCGTTTTTGTTTCCCGGGCAGGGCAGCCAGGCCGTTGGCATGGGCAAGGCTTTGGATGAAGCCTTTCCAGAGGCGCATGCCGTCTTTCAGGATGTCGACGCGGCGCTGGGACAGGATCTGTCCGAACTGATGTTCGAAGGTCCTGAGGACGAACTGACGCTGACCGCCAACGCACAGCCTGCCCTGATGGCTGTCAGCCTGGCGGCGACCAAGGCGCTCGCTGGTCGTGGCATCACCGTGGCCAACCATGCCGACTATCTGGCCGGTCACTCTCTAGGCGAGTATTCGGCGCTCGCCGCAGGGGGCGCCTTTGATATCGCCACCGCTGCCAAACTTCTGCGCACGCGTGGCGAGGCCATGCAAACCGCTGTGCCCGTTGGTGAGGGCGCGATGGCCGCGATCCTCAATCTTGATCTGGCTGCCGTTGAAGAGATTGCCGCCAAGGCCGCCGAAGGTGATGTGTGCGAGGCCGCCAACGACAATGCACCCGGACAGGTTGTCATCTCCGGTGCCAAGGCCGCCGTCGAACGCGCCATCGAGCTTGCCAAGGAAGCTGGCGCCCGCCGCGCCATCATGCTGCCGGTCTCCGCACCCTTCCACTGTGCCCTGATGGCACCTGCCGCCGACGCCATGCGCGGTGCGCTCGGCCAGGCCACCATCCATGCGCCTGCCAAGCCGGTCGTCGCGAATGTCGTGGCCACCGCCATTTCCGAGCCCGATGCCATCCGCGTCCGTCTGGTTGAGCAGGTCACTGGCCGCGTCCGCTGGCGGGAGAGCATTGAATGGCTGGCCGCTAACGGCGTCGACACGTTTGTGGAAATCGGCGCCGGCAAGGCGCTGTCTGGCATGGTCAAGCGCATGGTCGACGGTGCCACCGTTCTTAACGTGGCAACGCCTGAAGATGTCGAGCGCGTCGCCGAGCATCTGACCCGCGCCTAAACGTTCCAAGCTTCAAAGGAAGAACCCATGTTTTCATTGGAAGGGCGCACCGCCCTTGTCACCGGCGCGAGCGGCGGCATCGGTCAGGCCATTGCGACCACGCTGGCCAGCTCCGGCGCCAAGACGGTCATCACCGGCACCCGCGAGGCTGTCTTGGCAGACGTGGCCGCCCAGATCGGTGATAAGGCCGTGCCACTGACCGCCAATCTGTCAAATGAAGATGATGTCGCCAATCTGATCGCACGCGCTGAAGAAGCCGCCGGTGCGCCCATCGACATCCTTGTCAATAATGCCGGCATCACCCGCGACCAGCTTTTCATGCGCATGAAAGATGACGACTGGGACGCGGTGCTGCAGGCGAACCTGACAGCCGCCTTCAAGCTTTCCCGTGCGGCCATCAAAGGGATGATGAAGCGCCGGGCTGGCCGGATCATCCAGATCACATCTGTGGTTGGCACCATGGGCAACCCCGGCCAGGGCAACTATGTCGCCGCAAAGGCGGGACTCACTGGCATGTCCAAGGCACTGGCCCAGGAAGTCGCCTCACGAGGCATCACGGTGAACTGCGTCGCCCCTGGCTTTATCGCCACCGCAATGACCGACGCCTTGAACGATACCCAGCGCGACACCATTCTGACCAAGGTGCCAGCCGGTCGTTTGGGAACGCCAGACGATGTTGCCGGTGCCGTTCTCTATCTTGCCAGCGACGAAGCCGCCTATCTCACCGGCCAAACGCTGCACGTGAATGGCGGCATGGCCATGATCTGAACCAGCCTCTGTCAGGCGCTGAAGCGACGGCTACCCACAAATCCAACCTGGGGGCTGACTTGCTGAACGCGCACAAGGTTGTTAAGGGGCCGCAACGCTTTGCGCCGCGCGACGCCCCCAACCGCGCTGCCTGATGGCAAACCCTTCCGTGGCCATGGCCACTCAAGCCTGGCCCAATCTGTCCACATCATGAAAGGATGTACCGATGAGCGATGTCGCTGACCGCGTAAAAAAGATCGTTGTTGAGCACCTGGGTGTCGAAGCCGAAAAGGTGGAGCTGAAAGCTTCCTTTATCGACGACCTTGGCGCAGACAGCCTCGACACTGTCGAGCTGGTTATGGCGTTTGAAGAAGAGTTCAACGTCGAAATTCCTGACGATATGGCCGAGACGATCCTCACCGTCGGCGACGCCGTGAAGTTCCTGGAAGGCGCAGCCTCCTAAGGCACGCCATCTGGCTGCCTGCTATGCTTGTCAGTTGAAGGAAGGTCCACCGCATGACTGCGATGCGCCGCGTTGTGATCACGGGTCTCGGCATGGTTTCGCCCCTGGGGGCGGACACCCAGACCACTTGGAAGCGTCTGCTGGACGGTCAGTCCGGTGCCGACAGGGCTAAGGGATTCGAGATCGATGACCTGGCTTGCCAGATCGCTTGTCAGGTCAAACGCGGCGACGGATCCGATGGGACGTTCAACGCCGACACGACCATGGCGCCCAAAGAGCAGCGCAAGGTCGATGACTTCATCGTCTACGCGATGGCGGCGGCCGACGAGGCTTTGTCGGATGCCGATTGGCATCCCGAGGAGTATGACGATCAGATCCGCACCGGTGTGCTGATCGGATCGGGCATCGGGGGGCTGAACGGCATTGTCGAAGGCGGTTACACGCTGGCCGATAAGGGCCCGCGTCGCCTCAGTCCGTTCTTCATTCCAGGTCGTCTGATCAACCTGGCCGGTGGCTATGTGTCGATAAAGCACGGGCTCAAAGGCCCCAATCATGCGGTCGTCACGGCCTGCTCGACAGGTGCGCACGCCATTGGCGATGCGGCCCGTCTGGTGGCGCTCGATGATGCCGATGTGATGGTGGCCGGCGGCACCGAATCGCCTATCGGGCGCATCGCGCTTGCCGGCTTTGCGGCCTGTAAGGCGCTCTCTACAGGCTACAACGATCAGCCTCAAAAAGGCTCGCGCCCCTATGATGAAGGCCGCGATGGCTTCGTGATGGGCGAGGGCGCGGGCGTCGTTGTTCTCGAAGAGCTCGAACACGCCAAGGCACGCGGCGCGACGATTTACGCCGAGGTGATCGGTTATGGCCTCTCAGGCGATGCCTATCACATCACCGCCCCATCTATGGATGGTGACGGTGCCTATCGCTGCATGCAGGCGGCCATCAAGCGCGCGGGCGTCGATCCTTCAGAGCTTGATTACGTGAACGCGCACGGCACCTCCACGCCACTTGGCGATGAGATCGAACTGGGCGCCGTTGAACGGCTTATGGGCGATGCGGCCTCTGGGCTCACCATGTCGTCCACCAAGTCGGCCATCGGTCACTTGCTGGGTGCAGCTGGCGCGGTGGAGGCCATCTTTACAACGCTCGCCATCCGCGATGGCATTTGTCCGCCGACGCTTAACCTCGATAATCCGTCCGTGGAGACCTCAATCGATCTGGTTCCGCACACCGCCAAGAAGAAGCCGGTTCGCACCGCGCTCTCCAACTCCTTCGGCTTTGGCGGCACCAACGCGTCTCTGGTTTTGCGGGCCTATGACGGCTAGCCACACAGCAATGTGTGGGGTTTCTGCGGCCGCTGGAAGCCTGTCCAAAAGCCTGTGGATGATGCTTGAACATGTGGGGAAAGGCAGATGCCTCATGTCCCCCGACTCAAACCAGTCAACGCGATGGCCGATCTGCACCATCCGTATGGCCAAGCTCTTGGAATCGCCACAATGCGGCGATTGATCTACGCTCGACCAGCCAACCTCCATGGTTGCCGGACAAGGTTCGCTGGAAAGGCTGACGATCCAGAAAGATCATCATCATGACCGATCTACCCCCCCAGGATGGCAACAACCCATCAGACGCGACGCAATTGGGCGAAACTCCGCGCAGCGCGGCCCAGGCCATCAAGCCTGAAGTCGTGCCTCCGCCATCAGCCAAGCATGCCGCCCGGGCGCGCTCGCCCTTCGTGGTCTTCGTCAACGGTATCTTCTCGCTGGCTTTGCTCGGCGTCGTGATCGTCGGCATTTTGGCCTACTTTGCGAATGTTCAGTTCAACGCTGAAGGTCCGCTGACATCCGACCGCACGGTCACCATTGAGCGCGGCATGTCGACCCGCGACATTGCCGGCTTCCTGGAATCGCGCGGCATCATCTCCACCGAGCACATCTTCACCGCCGGCGTTCTGGCTCGTCAGGCGCGCGCTTCTTTGCAGGCTGGCGACTACGCCGTTGATGCTGGCGCCTCCATGTCGGAAATCCTGGATATGCTGATCGACGGACGCACGATTGTGTATTCCGTCACCTTCCCGGAAGGCTGGTCGAGCCAGCAGATCGTGGCTCGCCTGATGGCCACCGAGAATCTGACTGGCGAGATCGAAGAAGTACCCGCCGAAGGCACCTTGATGCCCAACACCTACAGTTTTGGGCCGGACACCACTCGCCAGAGCGTTCTGGATCGTATGCGCCAGGCGCGCGATACGGCGCTCACCGATATCTGGGAGCGTCGGACCAGCGACCTGCCGATCGAATCACCAGAAGATCTGGTCACGCTGGCCTCCATCGTCGAGAAGGAAACCGCCCGCGCCGATGAGCGCACGCGCGTTGCCGCCGTGTTCATCAACCGGCTGAACCAGGGCATGCGGCTTCAATCCGATCCGACTATTCTCTATGGGGTGTTTGGAGGCGAAGCCTGGACCGAAGCGCGGCCGATTTACCGCAGTCAGCTTCGCGACGACACCAATCCCTACAACACCTACACCATCCCAGCGCTGCCGCCCGGCCCTATTGCCAATCCGGGCCGTGAGTCTCTGGAAGCCGTTGCCAACCCCTCTCAGACGGACGATCTGTTCTTCGTGGCTGATGGCACGGGCGGCCATGCTTTTGCTGAGACCTACGAAGAGCACAACCGCAATGTGGAGCGCTGGCGCGAGATTGAGCGTGAGCGTGAAGCAGCACGCGAGGCCCAAGAAGCAGCTGAAGCCGCAGAGGCAGAAGCCGGGACAACACAGCAGTAACCACGCCTGCATCGGATAAGACGACGCCCATGCCCGCCGGAGACGGTATCTTTTTAAGCTCCATGACTGGTTTTGCGCGCGCAGATGCCGAGCACGAAGGCCTGTCGATCCAGGTTGAAGCGCGCTGCGTCAATGGCCGCTCAAGCGACATCAAGCTGCGCCTGCCATCAGGGCTCGATGCTCTCGACCGGCCGATACGCAGTGCTTTCCAAGCCGTAATCCGCCGCGGTAACACCAATGTCAGTGTTGCACTCCAGCGCGATGCTCGCCGACAGCCCCGGCTGAATGTGGAGACGCTTACGGCGCTGCGTGAGAGCCTGAAAGAGCAGGCTGACCAATGGGGCGAACCGGGGCCGTCGCTGACCGACCTGCTCGCGCTGCCGGGCATTGTCGAGCTCATCGACCCTGCGGCCACCGATCTTGCCGAGGACGAGCAAGAGGCGCAGACGCAGGCGATCCTCTCTTGTGTGGCAAGCTGCGCGACCCAGCTTCAAAGCGCACGGCAAGCTGAGGGTGTGGCGCTCCACAAGGTTTTGGTGGAACTCATTGATGAGATCGAGAACGAGACCAAGGCGCTGGAGAACCTACCTGAAACGGACAGTGATCACGCTCTTGAGCGTGTGAGGTCTCAGCTCAACAAGCTGCTTTCTGATGCCAGCGAGCTTGATCCGCAGCGCCTTCACCAAGAGGCCGCGATCCTTGCCACCAAGGCAGATATTGCAGAGGAGATCGCCCGCCTTCACGCCCACATTGCCGCCGCGCGTGATTTGTTGGCACAGGATGGACCGGTGGGCCGCAAGCTTGATTTTCTGGCTCAGGAGTTCAACCGGGAAGCCAACACCATCTGCTCCAAGGCAGCTGCAATCGCCGTGACCCAAAAGGGTCTGGCCTTGAAAGCCTTGATCGATCAGGTCAAAGAGCAGGTCCAGAACGTCGAATAGGCTGGAGCCTGTCATGAGCGCGACGCGCGGTTATATCTTGGTCTTGTCCTCTCCATCAGGGGCCGGCAAGTCCACCTTGGCCCGGACCTTGATCCAGGACCCCGATCTGCCCACCCCCAAGCTCTCCGTCTCGGTTACCACGCGTCCGCGTCGCCCATCGGAAATTGATGGCACGCACTATCACTTCATCGATGAGGTGGCTTTCTTCCAGCGCCGGGACCAAGGAGCACTGCTGGAATGGGCCGAAGTGCACGGTAACTTCTATGCTACGCCCCGAGAGCCGGTAGAGCGCGCACTAAGCCAGGGCCATGTGATGCTGTTCGATATTGACTGGCAAGGCACCGAACAGGTCCGTGCGGCGATGCCGGAGGACACCGTGACGGTGTTCATCTTGCCGCCGAGCTTTGAAGAGTTGCGTGCCCGCATTGTGCGCCGCGCTGAGGACAATCCGGACGTCATCGAGAAGCGGCTTGAGAACGCCCGCGAGGAGATGACCCACTGGAAGGACTATGACTATGTCATCGTCAATGAGGACCTCGACGCGGCCTATGCGCAGCTCCGCGCCATCTACACGGCCGAAACCGTCCGCCGGTCCCGCCAGCCTGGCCTTGAAGACTTTGTCGGTGAACTGATCGAAGGCGGCAAGTAACAGGGTTGAAGGCAGTTATCTCGAAAGCGACCGGTAGGTCCGCGCAAGAGCCGCAAACTGCGCAATTGACAGCGTTTCGGCCCGCTCGGTTCCATCAAGACCGACGGTTTGCATCAGTTCGCCTAGCTTCTCAGCGCCAAGCCCCAGCCCTTTCAGCGATTGCCGCAACATCTTGCGTCGCTGACCAAAAGCCGCTGCCGCCACGCGCTCAAGATCAGCAGCCTCGCAGGGCAGGGGATCAGCGCGCGGAATGAGTTGAACGACCGATGAGGTAACCTTCGGCGGCGGCACAAAGGCAGACGGTGGGATATCGAACAGCCGGCTCACCTGGCATCGCCACCCGGCAAGCACCCCGAGCCGTCCATAGGCGCTGTCGCCCGGCTGCGCGGCGATGCGCTGTGCCACTTCCTTTTGAAACATCAGTGTCAGCCCTGAAAACCAGGGCGGCCATGGCTCTGACAGCAACCAGCCAACTAGCAAGGGCGTGCCGATATTGTAGGGAAGATTGGCGACAATCTGCGTTGGACCGTTGGCGAGCGCAGCAAGGTCAGTTTCAAGTGCATTACCAAATACGACAGACAGCCGACCCTCACTGGCATCCGCCAACCGCTCCAAGATAGGCCGCATGCGCTCATCGCGTTCCACGGCGATGACCCGCTCCGCACCCTCCATCAGAAGAGCCCGTGTCAGGCCGCCAGGACCCGGGCCGATCTCCACAACCGTCCCTTCGCCCAGCGGCAAGGCTGACCGCGCTATCTTGCGGGTGAGGTTAAGGTCAAAGAGAAAGTTTTGACCCAGGGATTTCTTGGCGCCAGAGGCGCGGTCGCCGCCTTGAAGGCCGAGCACTTCATCCCGCAAGGTCGGAAGAGCATCCAGCGTCACGCGGCGTCGCGCTCGTGAGATGCGCGCTGCGCCATGGCATCGGCCATCTCAATGGCAGCAATCATGCTTTGCGGTGATGCCTTGCCGGTACCGGCCAGATCAAGAGCTGTCCCATGGTCCGGTGAGGTGCGGATAAAAGGCAAACCGAGCGTGACATTGACGGTGTTGTGAAAGTCCAGCGCCTTCACCGGGATCAGCGCCTGGTCGTGATACATGCACAATGCCGCATCGTAGCCCTGCCGCGCTTCCTCGTGGAACAACGTGTCGGCAGGAAGTGGCCCGAAAGCGTCAAAACCCTCCGCCTGAAGCTGTCGGACCGCGGGTGCAATCACGGCATCATCTTCATGCCCAATGGTTCCAGCTTCCCCCGCATGCGGATTGAGCCCGGCGACCGCCAAACGCGGCTTGGACAGGCCAAAGCGGTCCGTGAGGTCACGCGCCGTCACGCGCCCAGCCGTTACAATCGCCTCTTGCGTGAGATCGCCATGAACTGCGCTCAGCGGTACGTGAACGGTCACCGGCACCGTACGCAGCGCTGGCCCGGCAAGCATCATGATGGCTCTTGCCTTGTCCGCGCCCCAGAGCGTCTGGGCTTTCTCTTCCAGATACTCGGTGTGGCCCGGATGGATGAACCCGGCCTGATAGAGATTGGCTTTGTGGATCGGCGCCGTGACGAGCCCGGAACACTGGCCGCTATGGACGGCGTCTAGCGCTGCATCAAGCGCGGCTACCGTCGCTGGCCCCGTGGTGGGGTCAAGCTGCCCTGGTCTGTCATCGACCGGTGAGCCGGCTCGAACCACTTGCAGGGTGCCTTTGGGTATTGCGGTCACGTCGGCAGTGCTGGCCAGCAGTTGAACGGAGACCGTTATGCCGAGTGTTCTGGCTCGGCTTGCCAAGAGCTCCGGGTCGCCAAAAACGACAAAGCTGGGTGCACCGGGGCGGTTTGACAGGCTTTGACAAGTGGCCAGAATGATATCCGGACCTACGCCTGCTGGCTCGCCCATCGACAAGGCGAGCGGTTGCTGGCGTAGGCTTGCAGGCTGAGGGCTCATCGTTCTGGACGAATGATCGTCGCACTTGCCCGAAGGTCACGCAGATAGCCGCGAGATAGGAGTGCGCCCTCTTCCTGGCGGAGTTCATCCTCAATGTCCCGCCGCGCATCAGCGTCTGAACGCACCTCGCGTTTGTTACACACTGCGAACATGGTCACGCCAGACTCGCCGGCTAGAGGCGCTGTCAGTTGTCCGACGGAGGTCTCATCCAACGCACTGGCCAGAGCCGGAGAGACTTCCGAGGAGAACTGGCGGATTTCATCTTGAACGACCACCCCCGTCAATTGTCGCGCGGAGGATATGCCAGTTGCGCAGGACTCAAAACGGCTTCGGAAGGCTGATGCCTCGCGTAGCCGCTGGTCCGCCGACGTGCCTTGGGGAACAACAAAAATGATCTCTCGGATCGTGTACTCGGTGGCCGTCAGTGGTTCGTTCTCACCGCCTTCGGTGCGTCCGCTAAGCGCCGCAATAACATCTTGCTCTTCAACCCGAACAGTGGCGCGAAAACGTGCGGAAACCACCTCGCTCCACAAGATCTGACTTTCAATAGATTGGCGAAGGCTTGCCAGGTCCGATCCGCGTTGACGAAGCGCCTGCCCAAGCTGCGAGATTGACAGCCCACTCCGCGAGGCAATCGTCTGGACAGCCGAGTCCAGTTCAGCCAGCGATATGGAGATGCCAAGACGCTGCGCCTCAGCTCTCTGGAGCGCTTCATTGATCAACTCTTCTTCGGCCATCGACTGCGCGCGAGAGGAACCCAAACCTTGAACCTGCAACAGCGCTGCTCGGGCGTTGATTTCGTAGTTGGTGATGGGAGCATCATTCACCAAAACAGCCGTGTAGACCGATTGAGAAAGCGCTGGTCCAGCAGACCATGGACCGGTCGGCGACGGCAGCAGAGCGCCGCCGACAACCAAGGCCGCTCCCAGGCCCATGGCATATCCAGCCAAGCGAAACGTGGTGCGGGTCATGTCATGTCCTTTGATTGTCAGAGCCAGTTGGCGGAAACCGGGGCAAGCCAGCAAGGCAAGAGCGCTTCCTGTCAAGCAATTGTGCCCAAATTCGGCCAACATGCTTGACGGGCAAAGTCCCGCGAACCAGTTAGTTGGAATCGCCAAACACATTGTTGAAGCGGTCATTGTCGAGCACTTCGGTTTCCACGCCGCCGATGGTGCGCAGCGAGATGTTGAGCATCAGGCGATTGTCGGAGATACCGTCATTCGCTTCAGCGGCGACATAGGTGTAGTTCAGCCCGACGCCGAAACAGTCGCAAACATAGGAGATGCCGGCACCGAACCCGAGCAGTTGAGTTTCTTCCAGATCGTACTGAACGCTGCCAGCAACCCGCCAGCCATTGTTCACCTGCCAAGCGGCGGTGCCAGAGATCTGGTGCTGATCACCTTGCACGCCGGCGTCTGGTCGTTCGGCCAAGTAGGCATAGGTGGTCGAAACCGAAAGCGGTCCATGGGCTGCCGCCGCGATTACCTCTCCGCGCTCCAGCGTGAAGTCTTTCTCATCGAAACGACCGGACGCCGAGAGAGCCAAACGATCCTGCAAACGGGCTGAAACCATGGCGACATAGTCAGATCGATCCGTTTCCAATCCGCTGTCCGGTTCATTGTAGATCAGCGTTTGATTGGTCGCGTAAGGGTTCTCGCCGGCAAGATGGAACGACTGGCCGACAATCGCGCTTAAGGTCAGGCCGTTCTGAAAGGTGCCAACATAGCGTGCGCCGACATTGGCCCGCGTGCCGCCTTCGATCTGATCATAGCCTGAGAACTTGTCGAGATCGAACAGGTTGGCCGCGTCAAAGACAAGGCTTTGGGAGTCCTCAATGGGCACTTGCCCAACCGAGCTTGCATTGGGTCGAGCGATGATCTGAGCAATCGGTTCCACCACATGGGTGCTGCCATAGGCGGTTATCAGGAACGGCCAACGCCATTCCAGCGAGGCGGTGGCCATGCCGCGAAAGCGCGTATCATCAGTGCTTGTGAACCCCGCGGCCGTGGCCGTCGCATCCAGATTGTAGCCGATCGCATCGCCGCGGAAACCGAAGTGCGGCGTGAACATCTGACCCATTGGCCCGATGAATGTACGTCGCCAGTTCGCCTCCATCGTGGCGCGCGTGTACTGCCCATCAAAACCCTCATACGATGGTGTGGGCGTGCCAACGAGCACATCGATGTATTCGTCTTCACGTACAGTGGTCGACAAATTGCCGGAAATCTGAAGCTCGCCACCAAAACCATCAGGTGTGAAACGGCGGTCATAGTCCACCACAGGCAGTGACCAAGCCTGATCCTGGGAATCCAGCATTCCGGTCGAATCGATGGTCGTCACCTCAATGCGCTGGACCCGCGCATCGAAGAAGCTTCGGTCATGCAGGCCGGTCAGGAAGACATCCGAAACAATTTCATCGGCGTCCGCAGCGTCTTCCAGCGCATAGTCACGGAAATAGCGGCGGTCGGATTGTAGGAAAAGGTTCCAGCCAGCATTCCAGCGTGAGTTGAGACGGAACGCCCCGTTGCTGGCAAGGCCGCCGCGCCAACGTTGATCACCGGGTTGGCGGTCGAAGGCGTCAGGATTGAACTGGTGAATGCCAGAGGCACGGATGCTGTACTCACCTGTTTCCAGCCTCTGCCGCCACTCCCCTTCAAGGTGCAGACCCTGATTGGTGTAGACCGTCGGCGTAATGGTCACATCATAGCTGGGGGAGAGGGCCACATAATAGGGCACCGAAACGCCGATGCCCAACTCGTCATCGTACGTCGGTACAGGACGAAGGAAGCCGGATTGCCGCTCCACGGTCGGATCGGCATGGGCAAAGAAGGGCAGCCAGATCACAGGGATTCCAAAGAAATCGAGCCGCACATTGTCATAATAGACCATGCGCTCGCCTTCATCATAGGTGATCCTGTCGGCATGGAACATCCAGGCACGGGGTCGGTCCGGATCATCTTCACAGGCCGTACAGGCCGTATAGGTGCCTTCCTCAAAGACCGTCACTTCACCATTGCGACGCGTCGCGCGGCGTGCGGTGAAGAACGTTTGATCCGGCGTTTCGACGCTTAGCGCATCCACGAAGCCATCCAGCAGCGTGTCACTGAGGTCGGCCGAGCGTCCACGCAGGACACTTCCATTGGGCTCAACAAGAATGACATTACCGCGCGCCAGCACCCGACCTTGTGCTCGATCATAGACGACCTCATCGGCTTCGACCGTGTAGCCATCATAGAAAATCGTCACTCGGCCGACCGCAGTCACCTGGTTGGCCGCATCGTCATAGATCAGTTCATCGGCTTCCAGGAACATCTGCGCGTCAGGGTTAGGATCAACGAACCCAGGAATACCCTGCGCGGCTGCGGAGCCAACGCTCAGGCCGTCGGAGAAGGTTGGCGCCAAACCGTAGGTGATGCCCGACCACAGCACCGCCGCACTTAGGCCGAGGCGCAGCACCAGACCCGACCGGCGTCGATCCGTTACCTGATCAAGCCGCGCCGTCATCCATCCTCCAGATGAAGGAGGGCCGTGATACCAAAGAGTCCGGCAGCAACCGGCGGCACCCACGCCGCCAGCATCGGGCTGACCAATCCGGCCCCGCCCAGATCACCGGAGATTTCGTTGATCACGAACACGATAAACCCAGCACTCAGTCCGGCCACCACCAACCTTGTCGTTCCCCCATGCCGAGAGAACCGCAAGGATACGGTTGCGGCCACCAATACCATGGCCATAAGCAGCATGGGCCGGGCGAGCAAGGCCTGAAACTGGAATCTGTAGCGATCAGCGGCGATACCCGCCTGCTGTGCCTTGTTTGCAAGGCTTGGAAGGTTCCAAATTGGCACAGCTGTTGCCGGAGTGAACCGTCCCAGGACATCATCGGGCGTAAGCGGCGTTGCCAGTTCAAAAACATCGGCAAAACTGGTCTCACCCTGAGAATCGGTGATCGAGACGCCGTCCATGCGCCACACGCCATTGCGCAGGACGGCTTGCTCGGCATCCACGCGCCGGACAAAATCGCCATTGGCATCGAACAGCATCGCCGTGACCTGATGCAGCGTCTGTCCATCTTGGGTTGCTGATGCGGCCCGCACCAGGGTTGAAAGGGCGCCGGTCGACTGTCTGAACCAGACCTCACGCTCCGGATCAATGTTTGCCGCTGTCCCTCCGAAGCGCTCGGTCAGCATGACGTCGGATCGTTCCTTTAACGTCGCAGAAACCGGATTGTAGAGCACCGACGCGCCCATGCCGATCAAGGCCGCCGCAAGAAGCAGCGGCACCAGAAACTGCCAGGCTGACAGGCCGGAAGCGCGGGCAATGATGAGCTCCGAGCGTCGCGACATCGCCACCAGCGTCATAATCGCCCCTACCAACACGGCGAACGGCACCAATTGCTCCGACAAAGCCGGCAGCCGCATGGAGGAAATGAGCAGGATGATCGTCATCGGAATGCCGGCGTCGCCGGCGCGGCGCGCCAGTTCCATCACATCGATCAAGAGCAGCAGCGCGAAGGCCGCCAGAAAAACCAGCCCAACATTGCGCACAAAGGCGACCGCCAGATAGCGATTGAGAGCGCTGGAAAGCCGCATCGCCTAGGCGGCCTCTGCCCGGCGCGAACCGCCGTTTGACAAAAACCGGCCGAGCCATTCCGGCGCCGGCAGCTTTTTAGCCAGGAACAGCGTGCCAAAAATGAGAACCAAGATTGGCAACAGATAAAGTACTGGCCACACAATCGGCAGGCCGCCAATGAGACTGAACGTGCTCAACTGGGCCGTCAAAAGTGCCAGTCCACCGGCGACGGCCAGCATCACGCGCTTGCCGCGGCCGGAACGCGCGGCGTGCGGCGTACCCAGCGCCATGGTTATGATCATCGCGTAGGCCAACGGATAGAGCGGCAGCGCCATCCGGTTGTGCAGTTCGGCGATGAAGCGCCCTGGCTCCGCCTGTAGGAACCGATCATCCGCATCCGGGTTTATCAGATACGCTGTGGAGCGTTCGGAGGGTTTGAACTGCCCGATCCCTGATGAGCGCTCGGTGAAGCTGAGATCGATGGAATAGGTGTCGAAGTAGAGATAGGCCGACGTGACCCGGCCGGTTTGGGACGTGCTGCGGCGCTGGATGAGCCCGTCTTCCACCGACAGAAAGGCACCCTCTTCACCGCGCACAATGGTTCCGCGCTGGGCGAAATAGATCATTTCCTGCGGATGGTCGCGTGTGTCGGCAATCATAATGTCTGACAGAACGCCACCTGGCTGACGCTCGCGCATGTGGAAGGTCAGCCCCTCCTGGATGGTGGAAAATGCACCCTCGCGCACCACGGTTGCAAGAAGATCGGCCCGCACGTCCGTGATCATGAAACGCCAGGCTTTCTGAGCCGGCGGCGAAATAAGATGGGCCAGCGCGGCGACAAGAAAGCTTACGACCAGCGCTGCGGCCATAACCGGTCGCAACGGGCTGAACGGACTGCCACCCGACGCGTTCACGACGACGATCTCACTCTCCGCGCTCAGGCGGTTCAGCGTCATGAGGAGCGCCAGGAACAACGCGATCGGCGCCACCATGGAAAGCATCTGCGGCATGGACAGAAGGGTCAGCAGCGCAAAGGTCGCCAGCGCCGCGCCCTGATTGGTAACAACGTCCAGCTCCTGCAGGGCAACGACGCACACAATCACCGCCAGCATGGCCACGACCATGCCTGCAAAGGTGCCCGTTACCTGCTTGAAGACATACCGGTCGACAAGGCTGACCTTGGCCAAACGCAAAACACTCTCCTACACACCGACACCAGGTTTGGCTCCGGCGCGTCCCTGAGGCCCCACCTGCGACCCCATTTTTCCGTCACCTTCATTGCCGGGCACAATGGCTAAAATTCGGCCAAAGAAAGCAGTTAAGCCTTTGTAAACAAGAATGCCAAGGCCGTCGGCCCCACCAGCCTACACAAGGCCTGCGACCGGTGGTGCTTGCCAAACGCCATTGCATGCGTCACCTCATCGGCATCTGATCTTCCGCGCCCGGGCATCCTCCCGGCCAAAAGACATCCATCATGAGGACCGAATGCCGCAACTGACCTTTGCCTTCACACAGCGTGAGGCTTCCTCCCCCTTACCTGAATCCATCAGTGGCCCGTTGGTCGTATTGGCGCCAAAGGGCGACAGTCTCTACCCGGCCGCTACAGCGCTGGATACTGGCTCCAATGGCGCGGTGTTGCGTGCACTGAAGGCAGCCGGTTTCAAGGGCAGTTGGGGCGAGGCCAAGCATTTATATGCGTTGGAAGGCGCGGCATCCGACCATGTGATCGTGCTGGGCTGTGACCCCGATAAGGCCAAGGATCCAGAGCCCTATCTCATGCTGGGTGGCAAACTGGCCGCCGCGCTCGGCAAAACCAAGGAGGCAACCCTGGCGCTGCATGGCTTCAACGCCGCCGCCGCCGCAAGCCTGTTGGCGGGCCTGAAGCTGGGTGCCTACCGTTTTGACCGCTACAAGACGAACCCCGAACCTTCCGATGATGAAGAAGGCGAAAAGCCCGAAGACGAGACGCCTCAAACCATCGCTGTCACCGCCATCAGCGAAGATGCAGGTGCACTGGAGGCAGCTTTCGCCGACGCCGATGCCATCGCGTCCGGAACGCTGCTGGCCCGTGACCTCGTCAATGAGCCGCCCAACACGCTGGGTCCGGTTGAGTTTGCTGGCGTGGCCGAAGCGCTTGGGGATCTGGGCGCCAAGGTCACTGTTCTGGACGACGTGGCAATGGCCGATCTTGGCATGAACGCCCTTTTGGGTGTCGCCCAGGGGTCGGAACGCCCGGCACGGCTTGCCATCATGGAGTGGTCGGGCGGCGCACCCGATGAGTAACCTGTTGCCATTGTCGGCAAGGGCGTGGGGTTCGAAACCGGGGGCAGCTCCATCAAGCCGAGCGGCGGTATGGAAGACATGAAGGGCGATATGGGCGGCGCAGCCTGTGTCGTTGGCCTCATGCACACGCTGGCGGCCCGCAAGGCCAAGGTGAACGCGGTCGGCGTAATTGGGCTGGTCGAGAACATGCCGGACGGCAAGGCGCAGCGACCCGGCGACATCGTCACGTCGATGGCCGGCAAGACAATTGAGATTATCAACACAGATGCCGAGGGACGTCTGGTTCTGGCAGCCGCGCTGCACTACACGCGCACGACTTTTGAACCCAAGGTCATGATCGATCTGGCAACGCTGACCGGCGCTATTTTGGTCGCACTCGGCCAGGATCATGCGGGCATGTTCACCAACAATGATGAGCTTGCCGAGGGTCTGCACAAAGCCGGTCAGGAAAGCGGCGAGAAGGTTTGGCGCCTGCCGCTTGGCCCAGCCTACAACAAGATGATCGATTCCCGCTTTGCCGACATGAAGAACACCGGTGGCCGGTTTGCCGGCTCGATCACGGCAGCGGAGTTTCTTCAACGCTTTGTCGGCGACACGCCCTGGGCGCATCTGGATGTTGCCGGAACGGCCATGTCCGCCCCCAAGTCGGCTATCAATTCCTCGTTCGGCTCGGGCTTTGGGGTGCGGCTTCTCGATCGCTACATCCGCGACGTCCATGAAGGTGAGGCATAAGGCTCCTAATCTGCCATGGTCGATGTCGCCTTCTACCACTTGCAAGCGGCGAGCGTGGAAACCGCGCTCCCGCAGCTTCTGGGCAAATGCCTGGAGCGCCACTGGCGCGCGGTGGTAGAGGTCGGCGACCATGAGAAGATCGGCGAGTTGGACGATCATCTCTGGACATTTTCCGATCAGGTCTTCCTGCCGCATGCCAGCACCGTCTCGGCGAACGGGGTGCCCGAGCCTACGGCCAATCGCCAGCCGATTTGGATTACCGGTGAAAGCGACAACCCCAACAAGGCCGATGTTCGTTTTTTTGTAAGTGGCGCCCTGCCGCCGGACGCCGATCCGCTTGATGCCTATCAGCGGGTGATCCTGATGTTTGATGGAAACGATGGCACCGCGGTGGCCGAGGCTCGGCAAGTCTGGAAGCGCTTGCGTGACGCCGGTCACAGCCTCTCCTACTGGCAGCAGACAGACTCCGGCGGCTGGAAGCGCGCTGACAACGGCTGACTCTGCCCGGTTTGACGGCAGGTTCAGTGCATGGTGAGGTGAAGCAGCGGGTTTTCCGACCTGATAACCGGGGGGTTTTTCGCATGCTTGTCCATTCATCCTTGTCCGCCGCGTTGCTTGCTGCTGGCGTCATCGTGCCAACCATAGCCGTCTCGGTTTCGGCGGCGCCTGCAAGCTTTGAAAAGCCCCTGGAGACAAGGCTCATCGGTCAGAAAGCGCCGACACCGGAGCCGGTCGAAAGGTTTGATTCTTCAGATGATTATGGTGGCTTGGTCTTCGCCGACCTTGAACAACTTCGGTTGCTCCTGGCCGAGATTGGCAGTGTGCGCCTTGAGACCGACAACAACGGCCAAGACTATCTCTCTGGCACGGTCGACGGCATCAACTTTCTCGTTGACGTCTACAACTGCGACCCCGGCTGCGCCGATCTGACATTGACCGCCACGTTCGAGATAGACGGGCTCACCAATGAGCTGATGAACGAGTGGAACGCCTCGCGTCGTTTCGGCAAATCCTTCATTCGCGATGATGGTGACGCTGTCATTCAGTTCGTCATCAACACCCGCTACGGCATCACCACAGAGACGTTCCGCGACGACCTTATATGGTGGCAGGATGTGCTGACCGACTATGTGGAGTTTATCGGCTTCCGCTAAGCCTGCTCGCCAGCCGCTTCCAACGCTTCGATAAGCACGTCCAGGAAAAGTCGGAACCGGTTCTCCGTCCGGACTTGCGACAAAGAATAGGTCACACCTGCTCACCGGCAGCTTCTAGCGCCTCATTGAGTTCCAGCCAACGTCCTTCCCAGCTATCGAGCGCCTCGGCACCCTTGGCGCGGCGGGCGACCAGTCTCGTCGCTTTGTCCGGTGAGCGGGAGTAGATGTCTGGCTTGGCAAGTTCCGCATCGATCTTGGCGAGTTCGGCCCGGATTTGGGCAAGACGGGCTTCGGTCTCTTCGATCTGCTTGCGCACCGTTGACGGATTGCTGCGCTTCGCCTCGCCCGCAGTCGCCTTGGATGCGTCCTTCTGTTTGGCTGCACCGTTCTTGGCCCCACCCTTTTTGGCATCGCCCTTTTTGGAGCGGGCGGGCCGACCGCCATCGACACTGCGCAGGATCTGCTGGCGATAGGTCGAAAGATCATCCTCATAGGGTGCGACCTCGCCATGGCCAACCACCCACAGCCGGTCGGCTGTCGCTTCGATCAGATGCCGGTCATGCGAGATGATGATGACGGCGCCGTCATATGCCGTCAGGGCCTCCACGAGCGCTTCGCGACTCTCCATGTCCAGATGGTTGGTTGGCTCATCGAGGATCAGAAGGTCGGAGCCATCAAAGGTGATGAGACCCAAGAGCAGCCTCGCCCGCTCGCCGCCTGAAAGCTGCCCTGCAGGCGTGTCCATGCGCAGGCGGTCGAAGCCCATCTGAGCCGCACGGCCGCGCACTTTGGCCTCGCCTGCGTCCGGCATGCGGGCGCGCACCGCATCGACCGGCGATTGCAGCGGATTGAGATCATCAAGCTGGTGCTGGGTGAAGAAGGCCACCTTCATCTTGGAAGGGGCGGTCAGCGTGCCGGACTCAGCCTTCAACCGCCCGGCCAGCATCTTGGCGAAGGTCGACTTACCATTGCCGTTCAGGCCCAGAAGCGCGATCCGGTCGTCGGGGTCGAGGCGGAACGTCATCCGGGAAAGGATCGGCTTGCCCGGCTCATAGCCGACCGCCAGATCGCGGCCATTGATCAGCGGCGGAGACTTTGGCTTCTCCGGTCCCTGGAAGTGGAACGGTGCGACCCGCTCATCCACCCGCAGAGCGATGGGTTCCATCTTTTCAAGCATTTTAAGGCGCGACTGGGCCTGCTTGGCCTTGGTCGCCTTGGCGCGGAACCGGTCCACGAACGTCTGCAAATGCTGCCGTCGCGCGGCCTGCTTGGCCTGCGCCTTTTCATCGACCGCCAATTGCAGCCGGCGCTGCTTGTCGAAGGTGTCGAACGCGCCGCCACAAAGATTAAGCCGCCGCTGCTCCAGATGCAGCGTCTGGCCGACCGCACTGTTCAGCAGGTCGCGGTCATGGCTGATGATCATCAGTGTATGCGGGTAGCGCGCCAGATAGGTTTCCAGCCACAGCGCGCCTTCCAGATCGAGATAGTTGGTCGGCTCGTCGAGCAGCAAAAGGTCCGGCGCAGCGAACAGCACGGATGCCAGGGCAACACGCATGCGCCAGCCACCTGAAAAGTCGGATGCTGGTCGCTTCTGCGTGGCCGCATCGAACCCAAGCCCTTGCAGGATGCGCGCAGCGCGTGCCTCGGCTGAATGCGCTTCGATGTCGGCAAGCCGCGTCTGAATGTCGGCGATGCGCGTTGGGTCGGTGGCCGTTTCAGCCTCCTCCATCAGGGACGCGCGTTCGGTATCGGCGGCCAGCACGATCTCGATCAGCGCCTGTGGCCCTGCCGGCACCTCCTGGTCAACGCCGCCGAGCCGCGCTTTGGTGGGCAGGCGGATATCGCCGCTCTCTGGCGAGATGTCGCCACGGATCAGCTTGAACAGCGTCGTCTTGCCGGCACCGTTGCGACCGACAAACCCCACCTTGGCGCCGCGCTGGATCACCACAGACGCGTCGTCGAAAAGCAGCCGGTCGCCCAGCCGGTAGGTCAGATCTGAAATCTCAAGCATGGTCGTGCCGCTAGCATTGCGCGAACCATGGGTCTAGCGCACAAAAGCATCACCGCTGAAAAAGCGGACGGTGATCAAGGGCGAGGGGAGCTATGGTGCGAATACTCTATGAACTGTGTGGCGCAGAACCGGACAGGCTGTTCTCAGCCTATTCCTGGCGTGTCCGACTGACCCTCGGCCTTAAAGGTCTGGAGTTTGAAAACCGGCCAACCCCTTTCACAAAGGTCCCGTCCGTTGCCGATACCGACCACAACCGTGTCCCTGTGCTTATCGACGGCGAAAAGACGGTGGTCGAGAGTTTCGACATCTGCACCTATCTGGAAGACACCTATCCCGACACCCAGACGGTGTTTGGCGGTGCGGGAGGTCGCGAAAATGCGGCGCTCATCGACAATCTCATCATCACCGGGCTCTACCCGACGATCACCCGGATGATCGTCAAGGATATCCATAGCCAGCTGGCACCGCCAGATCAGACGTACTTTCGAGAGAGCCGCGAAAAGCGCTTTGGCGCGACGCTGGAGGATGTGCAGCGCGGGCGCGACAAGGAGCGTCAGCGCTTCCAGACCTTCCTCAAGCCCTATCGCCGCCGTCTGGAAGAAGGGCAGTTCCTGGGCGGTGACAAACCCCTGTTTGCCGATCTCGCTCTAACTGGCTCTTTCTGCTGGGCGATTGCGACCTCACCTTATGACACGCTGGACGGCGATGAACTGATGCACAGCTGGCTCAATCGGGTGCTAGAGGCCTGCGGCCAATCGGCAGCGTTGAAACGGGCGACCTAGAAGACGGCTGGCGCTTTTTGTCAGCTTACGTCCAGGGCTAGCTTGGCGGCAAAGGCCAGCAAAACGCACCCTGAGATGCGACGAAACCAGCTGTAGCGGGTCTGATTGAAAAAGCGCTCCCGGGCCAGCGTCGCAAGCAGTGAGTAGCAGCTAAGCGACAGGACTGAGAGGCCGGAATAGGTGGCCACCAGAGTAAGGCTCTGGGTTAGCACCGGCGCGTCTGGGCTGATGACCTGCGGGAAAAGGGCAACGAAGAACAAGAGCGCTTTGGGGTTGCTCACGGCCAGCAGGAACGCCTCACGGAACAAAGCACTCGCGGGCACGCCCTGCCGAGCTTCGGTGGAAGTGCTCAGCGTCTCGTCCTTCATGATGAGTTTGAGGCCAAGCCAGCCAAGGTAGCCGACGCCAAGCCAACGGCTGAGCATCCAAAGGCTGGGCGAGGCGACCACAAGATTGGCCACGCCCACCGCGCATAGAAAGCCCGCAACCGCCAGCCCAAGCGCGTTGCCTGCAATGGTGGGTCCGACCTGTCCTATGCCGAGCTGGATCGCCCGCCGCACTGTGTTCAGGATTGCCGGGCCGGGGGTGACGATGTTGGCACCGGCAACAACAACAAAAGAAACCCAAACAGCCCAGTTCACGCACGCATCCTTTTCTTCCGCGTCTCTTAGCGAGAGCGATTTGAGGGGCGCTTTCAGTATGGCTGATTATGAGACGCTTTGGGCGTCGATACCGAAAGCACATCAATGAAAATACGCTTGAAAAAGAGGCAATTAAGCCGATAAGGTTTCAGAATGGAAAGTGATCTTGATGATCTCGATAATGCGCTTGTGGATGCTCTGTGCCGCGATGGCCGGCAAAGCTGGGCGGATCTGGCTTCGCAGCTTGGTGTCTCACCGCCAACGATCAAACAGCGCGTCGCGCGGCTGGAAGCGATGGGCGTGATCACGGGCTTCACCGCCGTCATCGCGCCAAAGGCGATGGGATATGCGCTGGAAGCCATCATCCGCTTCAAGCCTTTCCCCGGGAAGCTCCACCTTCTGCAACGACAGATCGAAGAGAACGATCGGATCGTTCAATGCGATAAGGTCACCGGGGAAGACGGGTTCGTAACCCGAGTCCTGTTGACCGAGATTGCTGAACTCGACGCGTTCCTGGAGCCGTTCACCGACAAGGCGTCGACCCACACGGCTATTGTCAAATCGAGCCCGGTACCGATGCGACAGCCACCCACCGGCGGACGCCCGAGCGCAAGCTGACTTGAAGCCGTCATCCCCAGCGGCTATAGCCCGCGCACCCGCACCCGGTTTCGAGCGTGCGTATCCCCAAAGGGCGACGGGTTCGCCCTTGCCCCCGTTTTTCAAGATGACACAGTAAGGATTGCCTCAATGGCCATCGAACGTACCTTTTCTATGATCAAGCCGGACGCAACGCGCCGCAACCTGACCGGCCAGATCACCGCTAAGCTTGAAGCCGCCGGCCTGCGCGTCGTCGCGTCCAAGCGTGTGTGGATGAGCCGCAAGGATGCCGAAGGCTTCTACGCCGTGCACCGCGAGCGCCCCTTCTTTGACGAGCTGGTGGATTTCATGTCCTCCGGCCCGACCGTCGTGCAGGTGCTCGAAGGCGAGAACGCTGTTCTGCGCAACCGCGAAGTGATGGGCGCCACCAACCCGGCCGACGCCGAAGAGGGCACGATCCGCAAAGAGTTCGCCGAATCCATCGGTGAGAACTCCGTGCACGGGTCCGACGCTCCGGAAACGGCAGCTGAAGAAATCGCCTACTGGTTCTCGGAGTTGGAAATCGTCGGCTAACGCGACAGCCCATTAAGATGATTGAAGGGCGGTCCATCGGGCCGCCCTTTTTGTGGGTGCAACAACCTAAAGTGCGCGCCACCAAAACGCCCTGATCGGCTGGTGTCAGCCGACCTTCTTCTTTTCGCTGACGTCGCCGCCTGACGAGCAATCTGGCTTTGCCAGAACGCGGCCCGCGGACTCTGCGCTTCACATGCACCCAAGGAACCCATGTTGAGACAGGAGATAACCTTTGCTCGTCTGCCGGAGGTGGAGCCGATCGAGATCTTGGCGCACATGTCCGATCCGCGCGTCGCCGAGCATATGCCACTATTGAAATTCGACTGGGACGCCACCTCGGTTGAAAAGTTCGTCGCCCACAAGGAGGCGTGCTGGGATCGCGACGGACTTGGGCATTGGGCGATCTTAGCCGATGGACAGTATGTCGGCTGGGGCGGCTTTCAGAAAGAAGGCGATGAGTGGGACTACGGTCTGGTCTTGCGGCCTGACCGCTTTGGTCTGGGTAGGCGCATTTCCAAAAAAGCCATCCAGTTTGCCAAGGACGATGACCGCATCCCCTACGTGACGTTCCTCCTGCCACCATCTCGAAAGAACCTCGGTGCGCTGAAGCGCATGGGCGCCAAGCAGATCGGTGAGATCGACTATGACGGCGAGACCTTTCTCAAGTTTCGACTTGAGACGGCGTGATCCCTTTGCCTGCCACGGTTCGTGGTTGCCCGAACCTGACACACGCTTGACCGTCTGTGGTATCGACGAACAAGCGGAAGGTGAGGGGCGCCATGCAGGTGACATTTGCGGGATGTGGCGATGCTTTCGGCAGCGGTGGGCGGTTCAACACGTGCTTCCATGTGCGAACATCGACGAGCTGCTTTCTGATCGATTGCGGAGCGTCCTCAATGATTGCCCTGAAGTCGCTCGCGCTCGATCCCAACGACATCGAAACGATCCTCATCACGCATTTCCATGGCGATCATTTCGGTGGTTTGCCCTATTTTATGCTGGACGCGCAGTTCTTTTCCAAGCGTCGTAGTCCGCTGCGCATCTTGGGGCCGTCAGGCCTAGAAGACTGGTTCGTGCGCGTCATGGAAACAGCCTTTCCCGGCTCATCCAAGACAAAGCCCAAATTTGAACTCACTTTCCAGGAGCTGACCCCGGGAACGACGACGCAAGTTGGTGACCTGTCGATCACGACAGCACAGGTTCGGCACGGGCCGCCCGACGGGCCGTTTCACGCCTATCGTATCGAGGTCGATGGCAAGACCCTCGCCTATACCGGCGATACCGTGTGTGTTGAGGAACTCTTTGTGATCGGGAAGGACGCGGATCTGTTGATCGCCGAAGCCTATTTCTTTGACAAGCAGGTGCCCCTGCATCTGGACTTGGCGACCCTTGAGGCCAAGCTGCCGGACATCGCACCCAAGCGCCTCATTCTCACGCATATGAACGATGATATGCTGTCGCGTGGAAGCTCCGTCCCGCATGAATGCGCGCATGACGGCATGACGGTTGAGATCTAGCCGACGAGACGAGACTCCGAGCGAGCCACCAACTTCTCAGGATCACCAAGCGGCGTACCCGCCGCCCAGCCTACTGATCGATTAAACCCGCAGCGAAAGCGATGGCGCGCTGATAGTTGCCGCTGTCGTTCCACACAGACAAAACCCGGAAATTGGAAGATCCATCGGCGAACGATCCGCCTGGCTGCCAGCCATTGGCGCGCAGCATGTAGGCGGCCGTCGCCAGCGCGTCGAACGGGTTGTTGGGGTCAGCCCGGCCATCGCCATTGCCATCGGAGGCAAAGCGCACCCAATTGCCGGCCAGAAACTGCATATGCCCCAGCTCGCCTGACGGGCCGCCACGGCTGTTTCCATCAATGAGCCCACTATCGACAAGCTGGAGAGCCGCAAGGGCATCATCCTCAAAGCGCGGATGCCGCCGGCAGTAGGACGCCAGGGTGACTGCGCCGCTGACAATCGGCGTGTCGCCGGTGTAACCGCCCCAACTGGTCTCATAGCCCCAGATCGCCACCAGGATAGAGCCGGGCACGCCAAAGCGCTGCTCAATGGTCTGGAAGAAGCCGGCATTGCGCTGCAACCTCTGCCGCGCGCCGGAGACGAAGGAGTTCACGGTTGAAAACCGGCTCGTCAGAAACTCTTCTGGACTGCGGTAGCGCATGCTGGATTGGGAGGCGGGGTTGGATTCAAACCGCCAGGTGATGCCTGAAAGCCGCGCCTGCTGTAGCGCCTGCAAGCCGCGCTGGCCAACGCCGGAGGCTGCCGCCTGTTGCCCAAGCTGCTGTTTGAAGGCCTCGAACTGCCCTTGGCTGGTGATGCAGGAAGCAGCCAGGGTCGGCGTCGCGAGCAGTGCTCCAACGACAAGCGCCGCCATGCCCAGCATGGTCCGTTTGGGTGTCATGTCAGTCTCCATCACTCCGGATGATTCACGAGCCCACCAGACCAATGCTTACTCGACTTTGGGATTTTCAGCGATAGCGTATTTGATAGGCCTCTCTGACGGATAGCGAATGCCGGTATAGCGCTGATCTTATCGTGGAGCTCAACAAGCTCGAGGGCTATTCTAGGAGCTTCAGTCACTCTGAACAACACAAGTGACTTTAGAGAAGTCATTCCTCAGGACGTCGGCACGGGCGGCAATGAAGTAGTATGTTCCGTGCCGCGAGTTGATTAAACGGTTCGGAGGGAACTTTAGCAGCAAGACATTGTCGCCATCGAAGTGTTCGTTTTCGGGGTGCATAATGCCGGTCTGGTCAAGCTCGCCGGACGGTCCGCGCTTTGAAGATCCTCGCGATATCACATTGCGGCGTTCTTCATCATCAAAGAAACCCCAACCGTCAGTTTGGTCCCATTGTGGAATGCCCCCCATCTGCATTCCCAGTTTGTCACCCGACGCGGACCAAGAACGCAGCAAGCCGCCCAGTAGTGGCTTTGGCACATCCTCCAATCCAAGCCCGCTGCTTTTGTAGAGATCCGCAACATGGCGGTCCACAAAATCGGTGTACCCCCGTGGCTGCCCGATGTCTTGCACAGACCCCTTAGCGACACTGGCCATTCGGTGCATGGTGGGTGATGTGTTCAGATAAAACTCGATTGAGTTAAACTCGTTGAGCAAGCGTTGTCCGGACGTCGCAAAAGGTTGTCCGGTCGATTGCATCTCCCTTGCTCTTTGAGGAAAGCTCTTAATGGCCAAAAGCGCCGCCTGGCGATGCTGATGATATCGTCTTGTGAGCTTGAGATAGCTTACTTCGCCAGGGCAGCGTGCGGTGACAAGGGTTTCGATTTCCGCGATTAAGCTAGGTTTAGGGCGACAGTACTGGCTTGATGCGTAAAGGTCGATGGCCTTGCCATTGACAATGACGGTCTTAACCAATCGACCCTGCGAGTCTGTCTTGTAAAGCCTTCTCTTGGCGCGCTCTTCATAGTGCCGCGAGTACCTGCCAAAGGACGAGACAAATCGTTGCCAAAATGTCCGGCCGATTGCACTCGATCTTTGAAGGCTTTGCTCCACCTCGCTAGGGTCTCTATCGTAAGTGCGATGAAGCTCAGCACAAACGGTGTCCAGATATTCGATAGCTGTCGGCCAATCAAAAGGGCTGTAGTCTATCTCTTCATTGTTCCCATTGCTCCGTTCTCGTTGAGAATCATCCAGCGGTTCCCCGTCGGAAATCTTCAATGGCCAATAGTTAAGGCCACCATTCATTGGGTCATATTGTTCAACAACTGGGCTTCGATCCGGCCCCAACTCGTTGACATGAATAACCGCAACTGGTTCTGACTCGCCAAATCCTTCTGGTTCACGAAAAAATACCAGCCAGCCCTGACTGGGACCTGCCCCATCCCACGTCTTAGATGGCAGATCCTCACAACATATCTGCGCAACAAACTCGTATGATTTTGAACCATAGTTAGGCGGTGAGACTGGCCATGGAACTTCCAATGGCATTTTGGGCTTTCCGCCCACCCAACTTCTTGGGTCCAACAAAGACTGCTGGCTGAAGTCTACTTCCCAGACAAGACCGGTTTGGTCACTGGAAGGATTGCGCGATAATTGCATAGTGTTTTTCTTAGGCGGCTGCTTAAAAAATCAATGCAATACTAGCGACAAATCATTTTTTATTTATGAATTTGAAGTCTTCATTTTACGAGAATATGAGCGTGAGATAGCGAGTTTCGGGTCAAGAAAATGCAAGGGTGAAGAAAAACCAATGCCTACCTATTGCCGCGAAACTTGGTTCCCACCTTTCCATTCTGTCATGAACCAAGTTTAAGGGACAAAACAGGAACATGACACGCCTTTAAGTAGTGGTTCCGGCGGCGAGCGCCCATCTTCACGCTCAGTTCACGACCCCGTGAACGGCGAAGGCCAGCCGCCCCTTCATCCTTCCAATCCCTGGCGGCCACCTGCAACGCAGAAGGGGACGACCATGACGGATACGACACCGCCCCACACCACCACAAAACCCGCGAACACCGATCTTTGGAAGCGATGTGGCTTGGCTGCGATGGTTGCCGTTTTGCTTGCAACCACGGCACTGCCGGCTACCAGCTACGCCCATTCCGGCCAAGACGAGGAAGAAGTTGCTGCCACCGGCCAGGCGCTGGTGGAGGAGGAAAGCTCCTTGCTCGACCTGTTGCTGGAAGAGCTGGTGCTGGGCGATGTGGAGGCCGCCGCTAGCATTTCTGTCATGACCGACGGCGGGGTGCGCACCATCACGGCCGATGGCCTGCCGGACCATGCAACCGGCTCCTTCCCCAATTCGGGCAACCCGCACACCATCACCACCCAAAGCTACCGCTTCACCATGGATGCTGATCCGGATTTCAACGGCTGGGCCACCGACGCCGCCAATTATGTGTTCGGCGTAGCGCTCAACGGGGTGATTTTCGATCCGGGCACGGCAGAGTATTGGAACCGCGACCGCTCCTCTGGTTGGCGCTACGAGGCGATCTCCGACAACGGACCGAGCCTGGGTCTCGACTACAGCAATGCTCATGTGCAGCCCAACGGCGCCTATCACTATCACGGCCTTCCGCAGGCGCTGATCGACCGGCTGGTGGACACCAGCAGCCCCACGCTGATCGGCTACGCGGCTGACGGATTCCCGATCTACGGCCCGATGAGCTACGCCGACGCGAGTGATCCATCCTCAGGTATGGTGGAAATGGATTCCAGCTATGTGCTGCGCTCTGGCACCCGCGATTCCGGCCCCGGCGGCACCTATGACGGCACGTTCACGCAGGACTGGGTCTACTCGGAAGGGTCCGGAACGCTGGATGCCTGCAACGGTCGCTACGGCGTGACGGACGAGTATCCGGGTGGCACCTATTACTACGTCATCACCGATGAGTTCCCGTTCATCCCGCGCTGCTTTGCCGGCGATCCGGATTCAAGCTTCCAGATGCAGAACGTGCGTGGCGGTGGTGGACAGCAGGCGCGTCGCCGGCCTGGCGGTCAAGGTCCGGGCGGTCAAGGTCCGGGCGCTTAACGAGCCCGTGCCGATGGCCCCGGCTTCCGCCGCCCTCCGCCGCGCTGAAGCAGTTTCAGCAAAAGTTGCAGACTTTTGCGCTCGCGAAACTGCGCCAAGAAATGACGCTAGCCTTCGGGCGCTAAGCGCCTAACGGCGGTACGCCTGACACGCGCTCATCCTTTATGGCCCAACTTCCATCCAAAATGCCCTGGGCCACATGGGCGAGCGCGTGCTGGTAGAGCGCGTGTTCCGCCACAAGCACCCGCTCTGCCAGGGTGTCGGGGTCATCATCATCCAGAACCGGCACGGCCGACTGGGCGATGATAGGCCCCGCATCCATGTCGGGTCGCACCACATGAACGGTGCAGCCATGCAGCTTGACCCCAGCCTCCAGGGCGCGTTGGTGGGTGTGGAGCCCCTTGAAAAGCGGCAGCAGCGAAGGGTGGATGTTGATCAGCCGGTCGTGCCATTGGCCGATGAACCAAGGCGTCAGAAGCCGCATGAAGCCGGCGAGGCAAACAAGCTCCACATCGTGCTTTTTAAGTTCGGTATGCAGCGCGCGTTCAAACGCCTCGCGGTCTTTGCCGAAAGTCTTGTGGTCCACAACCACGGTTGGCAATCCGGCGTCTGATGCGAACTTTATCCCCGCAGCCTCCGGACGGTTGGAGCCGACCAGAACAATCTCAGCAGGATGGTCATCGGTGCGTGCCGCGCGAACCAGCGCCTCCATATTGGAGCCGCGACCGGAGATGAGAATGGCGGTGCGAACGCGGCGCATCAGAGAGACGGAGGTCGGGTGACGACGACCGGGTCGTTCTGGCGGGACGAAACGGTCCCGATCCGGAACACCGTCTCGCCACCGGACCGCAGAGTCTCGCTGACGGACCGCTCCTGTTCCGGGGAAACGATACACACCATGCCGATCCCACAATTGAAG
>ERZ1740060.51-NODE-51-length-115184-cov-23.731206_pt1 | contig 115184 bp, 103 predicted proteins | sample MGYA00581743_ERZ1740060 | MGnify/ENA primary metagenome ERZ1740060 (study PRJEB43018, sample SAMN04849235) | marine metagenome | isolation source: floating plastic debris | place: Pacific Ocean | collected 2008-08-27 | study: EMG produced TPA metagenomics...
TGCTGAAATACAGCAACCGGCGCGATTTTTTATTCGTTAATGCAACGCCAGTTCGAGTTAAGCCAACCCACCCGAGAGGGGATTGTCGCCTCACCAGGCGGGGCAGCGGGCCTGGTGCCCTGATCCCGAACTCAGATCTGATCCGAAGCCCTGAACAGTTACAGAACATCCCCTGCAGAATGTAGGTCCGGTAATGCCGCTCCATAATAGAGTGGCGGTAGGGCATGCTTGCCCATTGCGAGTTTCTCAATAGCAGTCAGTTCCTTTCAGCAGGGTGCTCCGGGTTTCTTGCGCGGAGTCGAGAGTCGCGCGGGGTCTGGTCATCAGCCTATCTTCTTGGCAGGCGAAACTCGCTTCAAGAAAGTACTAATGATTTAGTCGGCTCTCCACATCACATCTGGTTCACCCTTGGAGCTCTCAAGCGGCAAGGCAATCTCGAGCCAAAAATTGTCTGTCTACTCAAAAAAATCTGCAGCGATCGCTGCAAAATGACTGGGCCAGCATGAAGTTTAGTCAAGGGAGTACCCATTTCAATTAAAAATAGTAATAATAGAAACATACAGATTCACGTTCACTCTCGTTTTCATCGGCGTTTCGCCAGTAACGAGGACGGAAGTAGGGAAATTTCCCGAAGGAACGCGCCCCCATTTAACTTTTCGGCATTTTGGAGGCGGAAACATGCTGAGTACTTCGTTAGTTCAAGGTCTAGAAATCATTGGTGTGGTCAGCGTCATGGCGACCGTGCTATCTCCCGTTCTGTGTTGGGTATTGCTAAGCCCATTCAACGCAGAGACATCGGCGTAGCGAACTGTTTAGGTCACCGGGCGCAGTCGCTCATTCTCGAAAATACCTCGTAACAGTAGCGGTCAGGGAGATTTCTCTGGCCGCTACTGATTTTTGAGGCGTGAGACTTGCCACTGCATCAGCTTTGTGGATTATTTGAGCAAACGCTGATCACCGTTGAGATTGAGCTGATTTCCGATGCTGATTTAAGGGTGAACAATGACACCCCTTCCCGGTCTGTGGACGACATGGCTAGTTGAGGTTGCCGCTATTCATAATTTGGCCACTCTTCCATCGCGATCGGCCAGCTGCTGGATGAGCCCTGGCAAATCATCGAGAAATTTAGCCTAAACAGTACAGGTAGGACGCACACGGTAAGCCATGTGCATCGGATAACCATCTTGAGCATAAATGCGGTCTACACAATTCAAAGCCATCTCAAGGTCTTTGAAGACTTTCAGCACTTCTTCTGTGCCGTTGGCGTACAGAATGCATAACTCCCAAAACATGTGAACCTCCAGAAGCGAATCGCCTAAAGGCGTATGATTTTTAGTGAAGCTTTACGCTTCTAGGCTGTTTTAAGCTTATGGCTTTATCGATTCTTCGTAATCCGCAGGACTATCTAACCTAAAAGCGGTTTCCGACTCGTGGTGTTTGCTTTACGCCGGTAATTTCTAGGAGTCCAGCTAGTTCATAGCGTTATCGGATTTTCGTAATCCGCAGGACTATCTAAGCTAAAAGCGGTTCCGGGCCCGTGGTATTTGCTCTACGCCGGTGATTGCTGAGAGTCCAGTATTGGTTTGATGCAGAATTGCCTGAGACCTGGCGCTTGCGAGTGACGGGGGGAGCCATTGCAGCCTAACGTTTGTTGTATTAGGACTTAACTATGTTCGACAGCATCGTGGTCGGTGGTGGGCCAGCGGGTAGCAGTGCGGCCTATCACCTCGCCCGGCAAGGCTGCTCAGTGTTGATATTAGAGAAGGCCACCTTTCCTCGTGACAAACCCTGCACCGGAGCCTTGTCGCCCTTGGTCGCCCAATGGTTCGACTTTGATTTTGCTCCCATCATCGCCCAGCGCGTCAGACGAGTCCGCTACACCTGGAAGTTGGGCGATCCGGTGGCCTCTGAGTTGCAAACCCAAGAGCCGATCTGGTTGGTCAAGCGCGATGCCTTCGATCAATTTTTGATCAATCACGCGATCGCCAAAGGGGCCGTCTTTCAGGATGGTACCCCCGTGATCAAAGTCGAATTTGCCGAGGGCTGCTGGCAGGTTCATACCCCCCAAGCAGTCTTCGAAGGACGCTACTTGATCGCAGCCGATGGGGCTGAGGGTCCCTTGTCACAGTGGCTAGGGTTGAAGATGCCGAAAGTGCGGCCAGCGGCTGTTTTTGCCATCCCGGCTGAGCGATCACCGCACGATCCCACGCTCAACTTTGAATTTGGACTGCTCAAAAACGGCTGTTTGTGGTCTTTCCCCTACGATTCTGAGCGCCTGATGGGAGCCGTAACCTTTTTGGGCAGCGGTGAACCGGACTACCCGGCGGCCTTCAAATCCTATGCTGCCGGGTTCGACCTTAACGGTAGCGCCGGTCAACTCTCGCCTCATCTCGTCAAACTGTGGGATGGCAACCGATCGCTACACACTCGCCAGGCAGTGATTGTTGGAGAAGCCGCGGCGATCGTCGATCCGCTCTCAGCCGAGGGCATTCGCCATGGCATGTACAGCGGCGTTGAGGCGGCCAAGGCAATTCATGCCGCATTACAGGGGCAGGACGAGGCGCTGGCAGCCTACACGACGACCATGCATCAGTGGGGCGACAATATGCAGTGGGCTCAGCGCATTGCCGGGGTATTCTTCCGGTTTCCAGGTATCGGCTATCGCGTTGGCATCAAGCGCCCCACAATGACTAAACGCATGGGGCAGCTATTGGCGGGTGAAATCGAATACAGCGATGTGGCGAGTCGAGTGATCAAGCGATTATCAACGGGATTGCTGCCGGGTCGCAAGTAGCCATCGGCAATCCTGTAAGAGCAGCACACTGGCAGGGTAGTCACGCCCTCAGCTGCTGGCTAACTCGGTCAGAGCGCGGCCGGTTACTCGACAGAGCTGCCATTCGGGCTTAATCTCAGCCCCCATGCGTTCGTAAAAATCAATTGCTGGTTGGTTCCAGTCCAAAACGTTCCATTCCAAGCGGCCACAGTCTCGTTCAAGGGCGAGTTGCCCTAAGCGCTGCAGCAGCAACTTACCAATGCCCCGACCGCGATATTCCGGTGCTACAAAGAGATCTTCTAAGTAGATACCTGGTTTCATCAAAAACGTTGAATAGTTGTGAAAGAAGAGCGCAAAGCCCACCGCAACGTCATCGACGCGAGCAATCAACGTCTCAATATGGGCGCGATCGCCAAACAAATGCTCAGTCAGATCGGCCACGTTGCCAGTCACTTCGTGGGCTAGCTTTTCGTAATCAGCCAGGGCATGAATCAGGCGAACAATCGCAGGCACATCTGCTGGAGTCGCGAAGCTGATGGTAATCGCAGACGAAGTCGAGAGATCTGACATGAAAGGGGGCTAATGGCGGTTTAGGTTAAGAGACCCACAGCAGGGAAATCGCGTTACCTGGCCAGTATGCTGGCATCGTTAACAGGAGACAGAGCCATTACTGCCGCAGTTGCCGGAGATGACCCTCTTTGAGTTGAACGACAGGATGGTTAGAAACCCTGACCAGTTGCTCATTATGAGTCGTCACCACCACCGTGATGCCAATGGAGTTCAGCTTTTTGAGAATTTTGATCACCTGCAGAGCGTTTTCGGGATCAAGGTTGCCGGTGGGTTCGTCGGCCAAGAGTAGTGGCGGCGTACCGACGACGGCGCGAGCAATACTGACCCGCTGCTGCTCGCCACCCGATAGCTCATTAGGGAAAGATTCGGACTTATCCTGCAGCCCCACCATTTTGAGGGTAGGCCAGAGGCGACGGTGAATTTCTTTACGGCTGTAACCTTGAGCCCAGAGCACAAAGGCGACATTCTCAGCCACAGTGCGCCGCGGAATCAGCTTGTAATCTTGAAAGACGATGCCAATGCGGCGCCGCACTTTAGCCAACTGGTTGCCCCGAAGCTGGCCGATGGGCGTGCCCTCAATCATGACGTCGCCCGACGTGGGATGCTCTTGCCCGTACAGCAGCTTGAGGAGAGTGGACTTCCCAGCTCCAGAAGCCCCAGTGATAAAGAGAAAATCGCCTTTATGCATCTGCAAATTGACGTCTATCAGCGCCCGATTCCCTTTGGGATAGCTTTTAGAAACGTTTTGCAGAGCCACCACGACATGGCGGTGAGGGGTCTGACGTGGAGCCGTTGTCTTCGGCTTAGATGGTTGACTGCGCCGCTGAGGATTTGGCTTGGTTGAGGCTCGAGGAGGCGCCGGGATCGCGTTATCTTTATCCGTGACTGAGGTTGCCCCCTGAAGACGATCGCTAAGCACCGAACGAACGTCTGCGGGCAGTCTTTCGTAGCTACTGCTGGGGCGGGTAACAACCGAGGTCATAAGCAAAATCTCAAATAAGCTAGCAATCCAGGACGGATAGTAGACTCGCCGATTAAAGGCTATGACGCTGTATTGTACTGAACTTCGGTCAAAAGTCTACCCTTGAGGCCTAAATTATTAGCGGTTGCACAGAATATCTAGCGCTACATGTAGCGCTAGCGCTGAATTAGGAGACCGTTACATCATCGACAGCTGCTGTTCATTATAAAAATCGGGGACGGCACTGACTTCATAGCCCAGATGACGACAGGCCGCCCGTGTGACCACCCGGCCACGCGGCGTTCTCTGCAGATAGCCCAACTGCATCAAATAGGGTTCGTAGACTTCCTCAATGGTTTGAGCATCTTCCCCAGTGGCGGCGGCCATGGTATCTAGTCCGACCGGGCCCCCGTTAAAGTTTTCGATCATGACGGATAGCAAGCGACGATCGGTCCAGTCCAAACCGCAGGGATCGACATTGAACAGCTCCAACGCTTCAGCCGCGATCGCCTGATTGATCCGACCAGATTTCTTGACTTCGACATAGTCACGGACTCGTTTGAGCAAGCGGTTGGCAATGCGCGGCGTGCCTCGCGAGCGCCGGGCGATTTCTTCTGCCCCATCGGGTTGAATCGGCGTATTCAGCACCTGAGCGGTGCGAGTGACAATCTGCGTTAGCTCATCCACTTCGTAAAACCGCAGCCGCTGAATCAAGCCAAAGCGATCGCGCAGAGGCGAGGTCAAGGCGCCGACCCGAGTCGTGGCCCCCACCAGCGTAAACGGGTTGAGCGGAATGCTACGCGTGCGGGCGCTCTGGCCCTTGCCGATGGTAATATCCAACCGCGAGTCTTCCATCGCGGGGTAGAGGATTTCTTCAGTGACGCGGGGCAATCGGTGAATCTCATCAATAAAGAGGATGTCGCCCGGTTTGAGGTTAACGAGCAAGCCGGCAATATCGCGGGGCCGCTCTAGCGCTGGAGCCGTCGTGATTTTGCAGTCCACCTGCATCTCTTGGGCCAAAATGAGCGCCATGGTCGTTTTACCCAGTCCGGGAGGGCCGTAGAGCAAAAGATGATCAAGGGGTTCTTCGCGCGACTGAGCCGCTCGAATCGCAATATCCAGCACTTCTTTAAGCGATTTTTGGCCGATGTAGTCAGCGATTTTTTGCGGTCGCAACCCATCTTCTGGGGGGCTAGCCGGGCGATCGCGCGGCTCGCGCACGACGGAGGCCGGAGCGGCTGGTTCAGCAGCGTCTGACGGCTTGGCGCCCGCTTTCTGCTGACGCGGCGGCTGAGGCTCAGACTCAGACTTCGAAGAAATGATGGCCATAGGGGTCACGGACGATAGGAGCTACGCACCGGCTCATGCCAACGCAGCAGGGTTGCCTTTGATTCTAAAGAGAACTAGCGTATTACTCAACCTGGCATGACGCCACTAATGCGCATCAAGTCTGCCACAGTGGGGCAATAGGGCGATAAACCCAACTTTTCGGGGTAGACGGGATCGTGGTAAACAAAATGCCGATAGTTCAGACAAAACCGATCCCACTCTGCCATGCGAATGTTGAACCCATCAATGATGCGATCGGCGAGCCACAGCGAGAGGGGAAGGCGGAAAAAGATGCGCAGTCCCAAATAGTGGCAGGCTTCTTCTACAGTGCGATTGAGGGTCAGGGCCGGATTGCCGATGACTACCTGTCGAGAGGCTTGAGGGCCAGGCGGATGATCAACCAGATGACTGACCACGAGGGCAATGTCTCGGCCATGGGCAAAGTGAAAGCTACCATCGGCTTTGAGAAAACGGATCAGCCCCATCCAGCGAGTGACGTCTTTGATGCCCGCCGAAATGTGGGAATAGGGTTTGTCTTTATCGCCCCCAAAGACCAAGGTAGGAAAAACCGTGGTGATTTTCGGATAGATGGCCAGCTCCGGCAGCTGCAGGTAGCACTGATATTTGCTGCGAATGTAATCGGTGCCGATTTCCCCCGCTTCTGCCAAAGGCCGATTATCGCTGTCTAAAATGCTCGCGGTTGAAAAATAGAGCACTTGCCGACAGCGATCGCCGTCCAATAGGGCCATTAGCTGGTGATTGCCGGTGACATTGATGTCATAAATTTCAGGCGCACCGCCCCATGAAGTGGCCGCTAAGATAGCGGTATCCACCGTCGCGAGCCGGTCAGCGTAGGCCGCAATATGGCGAATGTCATCTTGGATAACCTCAATGCGGGGCTCATTCTGCCAGTTAAAGAGGAGCTTCGCCGGGTTGCGCACGAGTAACACTAGCTGATGGGGCGTATCGGCCAGTAACTGCTCAACTAAATAATGACCAATACAGCCGCTGGCCCCAGTGACAAAGATTTTCTGCGGGGAACGACTTTCAAGAGATGTAATCGATTCAGACACGCTGGCAACACCGGGAAAACACAATACCCCCATGATGACGGACGTTCTACCTCCGTTTGGGATCAGGAGACAGAACGCTCGTTGCCTGACAAAGGCTAGGGTTTAGGGTGCTCTCAGCGTATCATCTGCAGTGATGACGGCTCGGCCATGCTGGCCTCATCAGGCTTGGGGGATTAACCAACGAGGTGCCCTAAGCAGACACGGCCAGCAGCTGATCAAGGTTCTTACCCGTTTCAAAAAAGAAGGCCGCATTATCTTCTGGGGTTCCGGGCAAAATACCGTGACCCAAATTGAGAATATGACCGCGACGTCCGGCTTTTTGTACGGTGTCAAAAATGCGATCGCGAATAAAGCGCTTGGAGCCAAACAAGGCCGCTGGATCGACGTTACCTTGCACGGCCATGTTCGGCCCCAGGCGACGACGGGCTTCAGCCATATCCACCGTCCAATCGACGCTGATGATGTCTACCCCAGATTCGGCCATCAGTTCCAATACGCCAGCGCTGCCGCTGATGTAGAGAATCAAGGGCGTTTCCGGATGCTTTGCTTTGACCTGGCGAACCACCTGCTGCTGATAGGGCAGTGCAAAGGTGCGATAATCCATCGGGCTCAGTTGACCGGCCCAAGAGTCAAACAGTTGCACCACCTGCGCTCCACAATCAATCTGATGGCAAGCATAGGTCGCGATGTTATCGGCAAGCTTGCTGAGCAATTGATGCAGCATCGCCGGTTCCGAAAAGGCCATGCCTTTGATGTTGGCGTAGTTTTTCGAGGTCCGCCCTTCGACGGCGTAGGCGGCCAGCGTCCAGGGAGAGCCAACAAACCCTAGCACGGCTGCATCGTTGCCCACCTCAGCCCGCAGGGTGCTCAAAATCGTGCGAATGAAAGGGGTCGCCGTGTCAGGATCAAGGGCATGAACGGCATCCACCTGCGCCTGGCTGCGAATCGGCGGATCAATCATGGGGCCTTTACTTTCGATAATGTCGAAAGGAATGCCCATACCGGTGAGCGGCGTCAAAATATCGGAGAAGAGAATGACGCCGTCGGGCCGAAAAGCCCGCCAAGGCTGCAGGGAAATTTCGATCGCCAGTTCAGGATTTTCGGAACGCTCTCTAAAAGACGGGTACTTTTCTCGCAGGTCGCGATAGATTTTCATATATCGACCGGCCTGGCGCATCATCCAAACTGGCGGTCGATCCACAGATTCTCCGCGCGCTGCCCGTAGCAATAAAGGTTCCTGATTCAAACCGGTCATTGAAACTTTACCCGTATTCATGAAAGTTCTTAAGCGTAGTCGCTAGCGTAACATCCTGTGAATACCGCCATTTCACGTTGTCTGAGCAGGTTTACATTTTTCTCCTGAGGGATGCGATCGCTTCAACGTAGAATGAAGGTCACAAGGTCATTTGAAGCCCCTGACAGCAACGGCATGGATATCGTTAACTTTTTTGAAACAGTCGAAGGAACCTGGTTTTCGCAGCGCACTACGCATTTTGCCCCAGGCCAACCGTCCCAAACCGGACAAACTACCCTGCAAATCACCCGCGTCGAACTCGATGATGCTCGCGTTTTAGAACTCTGCCAGCAGTTCTCTATAGAGGCCACTGCCGCTATATTCGCCTTTGTCATTCAACCAGCAGGAAAAACGAGTCTCTATAGCTCGGAAAACAGCCCCCCCTCAAGCACCACGATGATGGTGGGCTGCCAATCGGAGGATGATGCGTCCGGCCAGTTTTTGAGCCAGACCGAGCAAGAAACTGCTGTTTCAGGCAAATATCAGCTCGAAGACGAAATTCTCACGCTCAGCGTTCACAATGACGATTTCGAATCAGAAGAGCGCCTGTGGTATATGAACCCCAATCTGCGGATGCGCACCAGTTTAGTGAAACGCGCTGACGGCTTCCGGATGTCTTCATTCTGCTCAGAAGTTCGTCGTCTATCGACATAACCGGCCTTAAATACAGATTTGCCACTTTATCGGCTCTGAGAACTGCTTCTATATAAATCAGTCAGCCTGAGTGACTCAGGCTGTGACATTAACGTCTGCAGCAACAATGAGGAGCTCTCATCAGGTGCCCTAGCCGCAGGCGTTTGCCACTACTCTGCTCGAAAGGCCACTAGCGTTTCATCCCAAAAGTCTCATCAACCCGTCATGCACGACTCCCTGAGAGGCATTTTCAAGGCATGGCAAACCAGCCAAGACGGTGTAGCCCTCGGCATTCTACTCAGATAGATAGGACCTATTTCTTTGTAGTGAGTACTTAGAGAAGAGCTGTTGAGCCATCTCTGAGAGAAGGGCGAACGAGGGGATTCGAACCCCCGAATGGCGGAATCACAATCCGCTGCCTTAACCCCTTGGCTACGCTCGCCTTGCGCGTTTTTCAATATAGCATTTCCCTCCCAACTACTGACAAATAAACACAAATAATTTGCCCATCGCTCTATTGCCCTCTAAACTTTGGCTGTAGCCGGCTGAAGTCAGTCAAAGTTCTGTGATCTGGTCGCACCGATCTGGCTGCAGATGACAGACTGGCGTAAGCATCCAATGGTCTTGTGATGCCTCAAGATGTGGCTAAAAGCCGCTAGCTGAATTCTGAATCGCCAGCGATCTGGATGATTTTGCCAGGTCTCTGTTAATCTCCGTATGGCCATACGTAAGCTCCAACCGTAGTTCAGCGAGGGCATGACGATGAAACCAGCGACTCTGTTGAGTATCGTGCTACTGGTGATAGCGATCGCGGGCTTAGTAGTCACGAACCCAGGGCCAACTGCCTACGCTCGTTACGTCAGTGTGCAAGCCGAAACGTATCTATCTGAAGAGATTTGCGCTGAACTTCCCCCTGGCCTCGGGAACCTGCTGGCGGACCAATGCGCCGAACTAGTGGAAACCCTGCAACCGCAGCTCGACAGTTTGATCCGCGATCGCACAAATCGGCTCAACCTAGGCGTCGCCAGCTTGTATCAAACTTCATTCGGGATTCCAGAGTTGCCAATGCTGCCTGAATATAAAGTCGAAACCCTCGGCATTCTTCGCAGATTCTTTACCTACCGAGCGTCACAGCGGCCATAACTTTGCGGGTAGCCTCTGAATGTCTGACAGGTTGCCGACTTTAAGATGCTGAGCGAGTCCCCCAACATCCTAGTGCAGAAACCATTAGCACCTTCCCAGTCGTCATGAAAGAGCCAGTTTAGGCGAATGCTTAGGCGCGCGATCGCCCGTTTTTAACCAGAGCGCCCAAAAATAGCAAAGACACAAAGCCCACAATGGCAGAGGGTTCTGTTACGCCAATCGGGGGCTCCGGCTCAGCTTCGACCAAAATGAGCTGTCCCGGAAACTCTAACTCTTGCAGCGGATCAGTGCTGCCGCCAGAAAATAGGATCCCTTCGGTTTGCCGTTGCACAGTCGTAAAGGAGTAGGGCGTATCGTCAATAGAAGACAACATAATCCCAATCGCAAAGTCTTCTGACTCGGCAACGGCTTGGTTAATCCCGTCAATAGCCGCCTGAGTCAGAACAACTTCAAAATACTCACCCACAAAGGTATCAAGGTCGTTTTGGGGCGGCTCAGCATTAATCGTCCCGGTGCCATACACTTCACCACTGCCCAAATCATCAAAAGCAGGGATTCCCTGCGTACTCACAAGCGTTGTCGTCGGGGTCGTCACGTCATATAGCGTGATGGTTTCAGTCGACACTGATGAGTAATATCGTTTTTGATATAACTGCAGGGTGCCGCTAGCAATGGGCGACGTGATTGAGCCCACATCGAAAACAAAATAGGAACGAAACTCTACCGAGTCTTGCACCCCAGTAAACGTATTAAAGATGGGACTTGACTGGTTACCAAACACCGCCAAGTTAAAGCCACCCTGGCTATACCAAGCCTGTGTACTGGCTCCCAACACTAGCGTTGCGGCCTCGACCGGACTGCTTACAAAGGTCGCAGCCACGATACTTAGAGAACCGATTATGCCTCTGAAGCGCGAAGCTTTCATGCTATATCCTTAACGTCACAACTTGGTTGACGACCAAAGACTTCAACCGTTCCCGCTGTCAAAATGGCATTGCATTGCATGCATAAAGCATTGAAATCTTCTCGATCTGATTATCTCAGTAACACGCGAGATATCAGCCTCAACGCTGAATAGATGCAGGCACAACGATGTAATTGACAACTGTTCGGACTCAATGGTTGAAGACTAAAGCACCAATGTTAAAGACTCAATAAACTCAAAAGCACCCCGTTCAGTAAATGCACGAAGGTCTAGACAAGACAGACGTCTGTGACATTGACCACGGCACTTAGATTAAATATGGACTTTCCATAAGGTTTTAACAACATCTCAGTGATATCTTCATCAAGTCTAAAAATTAGCTCCCAACATTTGAAGCTAATTTCACTACTGACGTTATCAAATCTCAGCTTAGTCAAAGTGTCCGGATCAACCGTCAGCTCTCCTGAAATGCACAGTTAATTCCGTCAGAGCTAGAGCCGATCATCAACGTAATTGCGAAAATATTTAAAATTGGGCATTCCTGCATCCGCTCTATGTACTGCCAAGGGCTGAACATGTTGTTTCCCGTTCATTTAATCGGTAATTGCTAACGGCTCCTTCGCATTTGCACAGATAAGAGAAAAGCTCAAAACTAAAAAGTCAAATTTGGCCAAAGGCTCATACCGGCCCTCAATCACCAGCCGTATCAGCAGGTAGAGCCTTCACGTTGGCCTCGCAGCGCAGCGCAGATCGGAATTTCCTGGTTAATCAAACGTCACTTCGTCACAGTTAATTCAACAAAAATTAATTGCTTCGTCAAATGACTGCAAACAGCAACCTAAGAGACACTTTGCGGTAGAACGGTTAATTTCACTCTGCAGAGGATGAAACGCCCTCTCGAAATCAAAAAAAGTAGACCATCCACAGTTCATCATCAACTCCTTACTCCCAACCATGCACCAGAATTCTGGCCAAGGAAATCATTGTAACCAGCCGATTTTGGATTTCGTGGATTAAAAATCACCATTGAGTGGATTAAAAATCACCATTGAAACGATGTTGCACAATCGCTTTCAAGAGCAAGAATTCAAATATTTTTGTTTTGAGAACATGAATAATCTAGCCTAAGCGACTATTGATATCGGCGGGTAGAGCCTACACATTTTTCCTGACGCAGTCGTGATCGTGCCCCCTCAGGACGAAGATTTTTCGCCCAACAAAAAGCCGACTCCGTAGAAGTCGGCCAAATAAAACTTAGTTGCTCTCTCAAGTTGGAAGAAACGACGTGCCAAAAGGCGACGCCTGTGAAGCGGAATTGACCGTTTCATCTCTCCACAACGCATTGTATCAAGCCACACAGATTTTCTGTTATAAATCTTGAGAATTTTCCCTCCATTTCCATAGAGAGTTTTGAGTAGAGAGTCTATAAACCATGTTGTTTGCTTATATTGCCGACTAAAGTTGGCAACAGTCTGTCTAAAAACTGACTAGCGTAAGGGCTGGCGTCTGATTTTGCTCGAAGCGATCGCGTAGTTTCGCGGGTTGTCCCCAGATCACCGTTTCATGAGTGTAAGTCACCATGCCTGGCAAGGCGCCTTTGGGTTTAAACACGTGACGTGGCTGGGTGAACACAACTGGAACTTGATCGGCTTGCTGCGCCCGACTAAAGTAGGCGGCGACATCGGCTGTGAAATGCAAATCGGCATCAGACGGCTGTTGACCGGCATCGAGCCGCAGTAAGACATGACTCCCCGGAATTTCTTGAGTGTGAAACCATAGGTCGTAGTCGGTCGCCGCTTTAGAGATGAGCAAATCATTTTGGCGATTGTTGCGCCCCACCCAAACCTCGATACCGCCAGGAGTCTGGAACTTGCGGACGTTGAGGGTGGCGTGGGAGTGATTTGGGTGGGGACGATAGGTGGGGTCTTCTAGATAGCTTTCTTGAATCAGCTCAGCGTGAATCTCTTGGATGGCGCTCAGATCAGCGCTAGTTTCATAACGCTCAATCTGCCTGAGCGCCGCCTCAACCTGTTCTAAATAGGCAATTTGGGCTTGCACTTCGTTTAGCAGGGGCGCGATCGCATGGCGCGATCGCTGCAGTTTTTGGTGACGCTTGTAAAGAGCTTGGGCGTTTTGAATAGCATTTTTCTCCGGCTCCAACGAGATGTTGATAGTTTCCCCGGTCTCAAAATCCGCAAGCGGCATTTGGCGCATGCCGGGTTGCCATTGATAGCTGTAGGCCATGAGTAAATCCGCTTGTTGCTTGCAATCATCGGCAGAGGCGGCTTTTTGCAAACGACGGAGGAAGATGGCCTCCTTCTGCTTCAACTTATTTAAAAGCGTTTTTAACCGCTGGATGAGCCGATTTTTTAGTTGCTCAAACACTTGGTGATTCAACGCATCGGTGTAGTACTCGCACAACAGCGATTGCACATCCGTGGCTGCAGTGCCACCCGCTCGCAAAACGGAGTAGCCACCATCGATGAAGTGGGCTTGAAAGGTTTCGGTTTGCAAGCACCGTAGCCAAGCTTGCCAGGCGTCAAACAAGCGACACGAGTCGGTGGGGCTCAAATCGGTCGTTGATTGCCCTGGCGACAGGTTGGCTTGGGCCGCCAGATCTCTGATCAACGATGAACTGAGACCGCTATAGGCTGCAAATAGGGCTTTTTTGAGCGATGCCGGCACTAATGCCACCCGTTCTTGCCACCGCGCCTGGGGTTCATCGATAGCGGGAAATGGCCCGGTAATGGCCGGAGGCGGTGTGTAAGGAGCCCCGGTCAGAATCGGGCGCACGCTCGACTGCTTTTCAGACACCTGATGGGCGGCAGTGACAATTTGCCCACGGGCGTTGGCCAAAATCACATTGCTATATTTGCCCATTACCTCGACATACAGGTGCCATTGAATGGGCTCACCAGGCCGCTGGGCAAATCCCAAATCGAATGCCCGCTCCCAAGCGGCCACCGGCGCGATGCTGACCAAGGCGTAACCGTTGAGCTGATGCTTCAGCTGTTGGCTAAACGTGAACGTGTCGGGAACCTTGGGCGGGGGCGCATCCATATGCAGACGCGCCGCTTGCGGATGCCACGAAATTGTCAGCCAGCCCCGTTGATTGAGCGTTCTTAAAGCAATACAGAGGGTGGTGCGATCGCGCTGCACCACTTGCTCGCAGCGAGCCGGTAGCCAACCTGATCGGAGTTCGGCACAGACGGCCATTAAAGTTGTGAAATCCACTGGCTGCATGGATTTGTTCTCCTGTTGCTGCGACCTTTACCTTAACTCGACGAGCGATTAGAGAGAGGTCTGCTGAGCCCCTCTGGCCGCATAACGGGCGTTCCTCAAAATGCTCCAGCTCTTGGCTAAGGCAGGTTTGCGGCAGTTTCCTGCCTTGTCGGTCAGATTTTTTTCGCTAACATAGACCTAACTAACATTTCCGCGCATTTGCCCGCATTTTCCGTCCTAGTGGCCATCATTCATCGCGAGTGAACTGAGGACTTGGCATCTTCGTAATTATTTTGATAGCACTAAGCCGGTACCTTGAGCTTGGCGGGTGTTGATCAAGGCAGGTCTTTACTGAGCAATTCGTCACTGAGCAATTCGTCGCCTCTGCCGAGTCCTACCCAAGGGTTTCCTATGGATATCAAGCTGATCAACATTGGTTTTGGCAACATTGTTTCGGCAAACCGCGTCGTAGCTATTGTCAGTCCGGAATCCGCCCCCATCAAGCGCGTCATTTCCGATGCTCGCGATCGCGGCCAGTTAGTCGATGCGACCTATGGCCGTCGCACACGAGCCGTCCTGATTATGGATTCTGGGCATATTATTCTCTCCGCGATTCAGCCAGAAACGGTGGCTCATCGCTTCATCGCCCATAAGGAGCCGCAAAGCGCCTAGGCGAGAGTGAGGATAAATTTACGTGAGCGCTCCGTAAAGCTTCTATAGCTTTCCGGAGAGTTTTGTTGCGATTGCGGAAGAAGAAGCAGAGTCTACTGGCTGCGATCGCTCCCCCCTATGAATCAAGATTATTTACCCTCATCAGCAGAGCCCAGCCGCGCTGCCACCGACTGGGTGGCCATTTGTCACCGGCTAGCTGGCTACGACTTTCCGTGGGAACTGAATCGCTCGTTAGAGTTAGCGGTGCTCAAGACCTTCTGTATTCCTCGCATCGCGAACCTGTTGCATCAGACCGGAGAGTTTGAAAAGCGCCCGCAAAAGCGCTACGACGATACCAGCTTGGTATTAGGCCATATTCTGAAATGGGGCTATGACAGCCCGCAGGGTCAAGCTGCGATCACCCAGATGAATCGAATTCATCAGCGGTTTGACATTAGCAACGAAGACTTTCTCTATGTGCTGTCGCTGATTATTTATGAGCCCATCCGGTGGAACCAACACTTTGGCTGGCGACTCTTTACGCCCACCGAACGGCAGGCTCTGTTTCACTTTTGGTACACCGTCGGTCAACGGATGGGACTTGAGAACATGCCTCAGACTGATGAGGCGTTTGAGGCATTTAATCAAGCCTACGAAGCGCAGCATTGCCGATATCATCCTGACAATGCTGCCGTGGGTAACGCGGTCGTCATCCTCATGCAAAGATGGTTTCCCAAAATCATCTCGCCCGCCGTGCCCTTTGTGGTTAAAACAGTTGCTGATGATGCCACTAGAACCGCTTTAGGCTGGGCTCAGCCGCTTCCCATTGTGCAGTTAATCGTGCTCGGTGGCTTGCGGCTGCGGCGATCGCTCGTTCTGCACAGCCCTCGTCGCCAACGTTCGAGCTTCATTACCGATGCGACTAACAAAACCTATCCCAGGGGCTATCAGTTAGAGTCCCTCGGCCCAGAAATGGCCGTTGCTCCGCCATCCGTGCCCGCCACGACCTCGCGCTGCCCTTTTGCCAGAATGCGGTCGCTGCTGTGATCAGGAGTTTTTCCGGCTAATCGCTCTCTACAATATGAAGAGACCGCATCCGGTCACTGTTGTTGTCTGTTGCGATTTTTTGTGATGTCTGCATCTTCAACCCGACCCGCTTCTATCGATAAGCTGGTTCAACGTTTTCAAAAGGTAGCTGAGCCTAAACGCCGCTACGAGCAACTGCTGTGGTTAGCCAAAAAATTAGATCCCTTCCCGGCAGATGCCAAAATCGAAGCGAACAAAGTCCAAGGATGCGTTTCGCAGGTCTATGTGATTGCCTCTCTGGAAGATGGCAAGCTGCAATACCGAGGCGACTCTGATGCACAAATCACGAAGGGACTCGTGGCCTTCTTGATTCGCGGCATGAACGGTTTAACGCCGGAAGAAATTGTCGCCTTATCGCCAGATTTTATTAAAGAGACGCAGCTAGATGTGAGTCTTACTCCTTCACGGGCCAATGGATTTTTCAACATCTTTAAGATGATGCAGCAAAAGGCTGCCGGATTTGCCGACAACGCCTAGGGCGCATCATCAATTAAGCTAGAAAACCTGATGGGATAGGCATTACCGCGCCCGCTCCGTAAAACTAGCTAGAGGCTGAACCGCTGTCAATATAAGGACTCAGCCGCTAAATCATGACAGCCTCTAGAACTGCTGGGAGAATTCGCTGGGGAAGCCGGTTGAGAAACCTTAGAGAGGTAATTTGTTGGCTAACGTCGGCCCCGCTCGCCATGAGTGTGGCACTTTGACCGCCAGGGTGATGGCTCGAATGGCCATAAAGCTCACCAGTGCCAGCCAGAGGAGGTGAGGGGTCCCGAGTCGGTGAGCGATCCAGCCGATGGGCAAAAATCCTGCGGTGGCCAATATCGTCGAGTTTCTCAACCATTTACCAGCGGTGATACCTAAAAAGTAACCGTCTAATAAAAAGGCGATCGCCCCAAATCCCAGCGTCGGTACTAACCACCACACGTACGTTTTCACTTGATCAATCACTGACTGATGCTGAGTCATGATTTGAAACAGCGGCTGCGGAAACAGTGCGAAGATCAACGCCATTGTGAGACCGAGAAAAACACTAAAACTCCCCCCACCCAGCACTAAACCCCTGAGCTGACGGTGGTTACTGGAGCCATACAACTGCCCCGCAAAACTCTCAGTGGCAAAGGCGATACCGTCGATCAAGTAGGACGCTAAGGTTACCACCTGCAGCAGCAGCGTATTCGCCGCCAACACGCGGCTCCCCATCGCTGAGCTCCAGTTGGTAAATAGGGCAAAGCTCATCAGCAGAGAAAACGTCCGCACTAAGATATCGCGATTGAGACGCCAGATGGAGTGAAAGGTGCCTCTGTGCCAAAGGCGTGTCCTCAACTGCCAGGCCTCAGCCATCGAGCAATCTCGCCGCACAAAGGCGATGCCTACTAACAACATCATCCCCTGACTCATCGCCGTTGCGGCCCCTGCCCCTGCGCTAGCCCAGCCCAACTGCCGAATGAACCAATAATCCAGCAAGATGTTGCCGCCGTTACCGACGAGGGACAATACGACCACCCGTTTGCCTTGGCCACAACCTAAGAACCAGCCGAGCAAGACATAATTGATCAGAACTGCCGGAGCACCCCAAATCCGAGCATTGTAGAATGCCTCGCCAGATAATCTGACGTCGGTCTCAGTTTCGAGCAGCCAGAACCCCAATTCTCGAATCGGGGTTTGCAAGAGCAAAATGCTGCAGCTGAGTACAACAGCTAGCAAGCAGTTTCGCAACAAGACCAACCGTATTTCCGCCGCGTCATGGCGGCCGTAGGCTTGTGCCGTTAGCCCCGTTGTGCCCATTCGCAAAAAGCCAAAGCTCCAGTACACCAAGTTAAAAATCACGGTCGCGATCGCCACGCCACCGAGATGATGGATGTCTGCTAAATGACCCAGAAATGCCGTGTCAATGATGCCTGCTAGCGGCACCATGAGATTTGAAAGTACGTTGGCGATCGCGAGTGCACCGAAGCGCTTGACCAAAGAGTTAGGCAAAAGGGATATCAGTCTGATGTGAATGGCTTGGGATGTTAGGCATTTATCTCTTTATCCTAGGTTGATCTGGGCTAGGACTCCAACGGTGAAGACGCGAACCAGACTTCGAGCCTCCCAACCCGCTGAGAGGGATGAAGGCGATCGCTGGCAGCCAAATGCCAAAAACCTCTGTCAGTTACCTGACAGAGGTTTTGGAGAATATCTTCAAGCGATGACTGACATGGTAACCGTCGCTAAACGGTTTGAGAGCGCTTCAACCGGACGCCCAAGCCGGCGACAACCAATAACCCTAGAACTGCAGTAGGTTCAGGAATGGTGGGCGGAGCCTGATTTTGCTCCCAACGTAAAGCGGCGATCGCGCCACTGCCAGGATAAAGAACATCTAAGCGTTTGACCCCAGCACTGTCGAAGTTAAAGCGGTACAACGAATTGTCACCGGTCTTTTCACTCAGCTGTTCGGCAGTACCATCATTTATGGCTGCTTCATCAAACTTCCAAGTTGCAATTTCTTCGTCGTTTTCGCCATAGGCAGCAAAGACAATATGTTTGCCGCGCGCGCCAAAATCATCAATGTCAAGCAAATCGATTGATGTCAGGTCAATCATCTCTTCAAAAGAAAATGAGATCAGACCTCCGTTAGCGTTGTCATCTGGCTTGAAGTTCTTGTTGTTCTCCTGAAGAATCAACACGTTGCCTAAGTTGATCGGCGTATCGGAGTTGTCATCCTTAGCCACCAAAAAGGTTTGATTCGTCAGATCGTCATGCCCGGTTAGCAAATCTTTGTCGAACGTGCCACCGCTTTTGAAATCGTTATTCCGCTTTCGAGCCTTACTATCTTCAGAATAGTAATTGGGATCAGTGTTAAACAACACAAGATCACGAGACTTGAGCTGAGAGAGGTCGGAGGGGATTTCACCATTGTTTGGCTTGTTGTAGCCGTCAATGCTGATGCCAAAATCTAACAGCCACTGATCAGAGACAGTATAATCTTCGTTCGAACCGGCATTTTCCCAGTCGCCAACACTCAAACCCAAGTCGTTGACGTCGAGCTGATTACCGTTAGCGTCAGTATCGAAATCGAAAACATAGGTTGCGGCATGAGCAGCACTAGAAAGCGTTTGAGCCAGCCCTAAGCTGCCAAGACACGCGACGAGTAAAAGTATTTTATTACGAGCCATAGAGCTTCAGTATTGAGGACGATCGGGAGAGCTTAAAGATGCACTAGCCCGGCAAGAGCAGTGAGCACTCCTTACCTGTGACTATAGTTACACGATAAAAAGTAGAAATGGCAGAGGCATCAGTAGGATTGATGCTTTTTTCATAGAACACCCGAGCTAAAACATCTCAACTTTAAAGTTCTCCGAATCCTTAGAACCCAATCCTTCTACGCTAGGGTGAGGAAGACCTGGGCTTGGGAAACTCTATTACTGTCTAGAGAGCGCCTTTCCTAGATATCGGCGCTAGGCATATAGGATGTAAAACGCTCAACACCTACGTGATAATACTTAAGAACGAGATTTTCTACGGCGCCTAACCTTCAGGAGTTGCCATGAAATCGCAAGCGTTTCTAAAGCTCTGATAAATCGCTTGAATTTACCGAGTCCTCCAGCCAGAGAAGGTCGTGACACTCAGCGATACATCGGCTGTTGGCCCAACAGTTTGAGCCTACAGCCGGTCAGGGGGGCAGACGACATCAGGCAACAACTGGACTTGATCTTGATCGCTGCTAGCCAGGGTGATCGCGCTCTTGTCTAGGGTTGACGTCTGGTGCCACGGTAATGTGCCAAGTCCTGCGCCACAACTGGCCAATAGTGCTCGGCGAATTCCACAAAATCATATTGGCAGTCTCGCAACACGCTTTCGATCCGGGTATATCGATGGATGAACCATTGAGTCAGCGCTTGCCAGGCAGGGTGTAAATCGTTTGCTTGTATGAGAGAGAGATTTTGCCGGCGCCACTGGGGTAAATATTGCTCGACCCAAAATTGCATGAGGGGGCGATAGCCAGAGTGATTTAGGCAGCTCAGATCGAGCATGTTTTGTCGAGTCAAACCAAAGTGGGTCAAAAGCTCGCTGGGGAAGTAACACACTCCCTGCTGCGCATCTTCATACAAATCGCGCAGATTGTTATAAAACTGGTCGACCATGCCAAATTGACGGGAGATTGTGCGTTGATGGTCGGCCAACTGTGGCAAAAGCTGAAAGCAAGAACCAGCGAGCCGATCAAGCATCGTTTCATACCCTTTGAGGGTTTTAATCGTGAGCTGTGGCTGATGGTATTCAGCGATCGCTTCGATGTAGCAGTCCCAAGCCAAGATCTGGGCCTGATAACGCGGAGCGGTAGTGGGTTGAAACCAAGCTGACTCAATTTGCTGTAGCACCTCCCATTGTTGGTGCTGAGCAGACAAGAAACGCTGCTGCTGCAAATCTTTCCAGGCTCGGTAAAAGGCTGGGAACCGCTGCCCGCCTGGTTGGACAACTTGGTCTTGCTCGGCCAGTCGATCAACCCAACGAATCCAATAAAATCGTTGTTGCCACAAAGCCTGAGTTTGAGAGGAGAGACCCACCAACCACACGCCGTTGTCTTCGTCTTTGAGGGCATCATCAGCGATGCCGTTGCCGACCGAAGAAGCAACTGCTTCAGAAATCTTCATCATTTTTAGTAGAGCACCCTGCACTTGTACTCGCAGGATAGTGAATTGTCGGCCTCAATGCCCTCGCCACAATTACAGTCTTAACCCGATGGAAGGAGGCGCGGGGGTGAGTTTTGAAAGTCCTATCCATTGCGACTTTGGGCGATAGTATACCGCTTGCCACCCTGAAATTTTGAGGGCAATTGGGGTTGCTGAGAGCCGGGTGAAGATTAGTGCTAACGAGAGGCGATCGCTGGGGTGCCACCAAACCCGATAGGATAAGTTGCAGCCCCACCTGTGGGTGATGTGTTCCCCTCGCGTGTGATTTTTCAGAAGCATGTCACTGTTTGATTGGTTTGCAAATCGTCGCAAGGCCGGCCCCATTAGCCAAGAGCGACAAGAACGTGAAATTGCCGATGGTCTTTGGTCCAAGTGTGACGCTTGTGGCGTCATGACCTACACCAAAGACTTGGTGGCAAATCAGCTGGTTTGTGCCGAGTGTGGTCATCACCATCGCGTCTTTAGTGATGATCGAATTCAACAACTGATTGATGAAGGCTCTTGGCAACCGTTGGACATTCAGATTCGGCCCCAAGACCCGCTCAAGTTTCGCGATCGCAAAGCCTATGCTGATCGTTTGCGTGACATGCAATCTCGGACTGAGCTAACCGATGCCGTTCAAACGGGCATTGGTCAGCTAGAGGGTCTAACCATCGGGCTCGGCGTGATGGATTTTCGGTTTATGGGTGGCAGCATGGGTTCCGTCGTGGGGGAAAAATTAACCCGCATGATTGAACACAGCACTGATTTGGGGTACCCGGTCATCATTGTTTGCGCCTCGGGCGGCGCGCGCATGCAAGAAGGCATGTTGAGTTTGATGCAGATGGCCAAAATTTCGGGGGCGTTAGAACGCCATCGTGAGGCGCGTCTCCTATACCTGCCAGTGCTGTCGCACCCAACCACCGGTGGCGTAACAGCCAGCTTTGCGATGTTAGGTGACGTCATTTTGGCAGAACCCCAGGCCACCATTGCATTTGCCGGACGTCGCGTGGTGGAACAAACCCTGCGCGAAAAACTGCCGGATGATTTTCAAACGGCGGAATATTTGCTGAAGCACGGTTTTGTCGATGCGATCGTGCCTCGCACTGAACTAAAAACGACGCTGGGCAAGCTCATTCGTCTACATCAACCCGTGCCATCATCGCCAATTCAGCCAATGCGAGTTGCCGTCAAGCCCCAAGTCGCTCTTTCATAACGACCACATCCAACAACGTTAAGGTTGCTGTCATCCGTTGAAACGTTTGGGAATAGCCCCATTCGGTGGCATGATAAAGATTATGAGAATGACTTAACACTCATTGGTAATTGGGTTGGAGTGCTGATGTTGGCTTGACGACAAACCAGCTTTTTGAGACTTGAACCGTCTCAAATCAACTTTTAAGTGAGTGGCTAAGTTTGCTGTGTTGTGTAATGGCTAGCCATAAATACATTTGAGGAGAACCATGTTTAAGAGATGCATTTGGCTAGCTGCGATGGCGGTGCTGGTCGTGAGCCAGTTTTTTTCCAGTCCCGCTGTCGCAGCAGAGCTAGATGAGGCGACGCGCACCATCAAGCTCAATGATCAGGGCGATACCCTGGTGCTTTCCCTGGGGCAAGTCGCTCGAGGACGTAAGCAATTTAACTACGCTTGCGGCTCTTGTCACACTGCCGGAGTCACGAAGACTAACCCCACTGTGGGCCTAGATCCCGAAAGTTTAGCTGGGGCGCTGCCGCAACGAAATAATCTGGAAGCCCTCGTCGATTATTTCAAAAATCCAACCACCTATGATGGTTTGACCGAAATCTCTCAGCTTCATCCCAGTACCAAGAGTGCTGATATCTATCCCAAAATGCGGAGTTTAACTGAGGATGACTTGGTTGCCATCGCCGGTCACATCTTGCTGCAACCTAACGTGATTGGCCCGCTTTGGGGGGGTGGCAAGAGCACTTATTCAGCGCCTGGTTTAGGCGAACTAATGTAGTTGACAACCGCCTCAAGTGCTTGAACACTTAGACACTGAGTTGTCGTAGCTTCCTTAAAATCCTCTGGTACCTAGTTGGGTATCAGAGGATTTTCAACTATTTTTCTGTCCACAGAGCCATACATAGAGAAGTTGTATAGTTCACCCAAATTCACAGTATTGGGCTAAGCCGGGCCTCTCGCAACCATGGAGATATAGCAGAATGCGGAATGCAGAGTTCGTAATGCGGAATTAAAATGCTTGCCAGATATCGGACTCAGCCATCCAGGTTGACCTGATCAAACTGCGGCTTGCTATATCGGCTAACACAGCCAGCCCTGGCGGAAACCTGATCGGCCACCTCGCCAGCCTCAGCACCGAGAACTGGCGATCTGACGGTCAAAAAGCCAGGGTTTTCCCGCAGCTAACGCTCCCTTGCTCAGAGACAGTTCACGGCCCTCGAGATTAAGCCTCAGGCCCCTTCTGCATGAACTAAGCCATGATCGTCTGACTATCTGGCCAAGATGACTTAAAACTCTAGGAAAAAATGTGTCATGGTTTTAAAAGAAACTCATGCTCACCGCTTTAGAGCCGGCTCAACTATGAATCGACGTTGGATCAATGTGTTGTTTGGGGTGGTCATTTTATGGTTCGGATTCACCGCTCCCGTCGATGCTGCGACTGAAGACACCACTGCCACTGCGGTCTTTGCAGGAGGCTGCTTTTGGTGCATGGAACAGCCATTTGATGAGCTGCCTGGCGTGATTGACACGACCTCGGGCTATACAGGCGGTACGGTAGAAAATCCCAGTTATTATCAAGTCTCAGCCGGGAGAACTGGGCATGTCGAAGCCGTTCAAGTGACCTATGAGCCCAGTCAGGTTAGCTACGAAACCCTGCTGGATGTGTTTTGGCACAATGTTGACCCGGTTGATCGCCGAGGACAGTTTTGCGATAAGGGCAGTCAGTATCAGTCAGCGATCTTTTATCAAAATGAGGCGCAACGAGCAGCCGCGATCGCCTCAAAAGCCACCTTGTCTGACGCCGGCCAGTTGGCTGCAGAAGTGGCGACTGAGATCCGAGCCGCTGCAACGTTTTACCCCGCCGAAGGGTATCACCAAAACTATTACAAGACTCACCCCGTGCGCTACAAGGTCTATCGCTTTGGCTGCGGTCGCGACCAGCGGCTCAGCGAAATTTGGGGTAAAGACGCCGGACACTCGTAAGCCAAGCCAGGATGACGCAGACGGCGGGCCGGGAGTAGGAAAGCTGGAGCCAGCATTGGTGGCTCCAGCTTCAACTGACTAACTCAACGGCGGAGTAAACGAGTGCCACCTACCGCCGCCATCAGCACCAGCATGCCCCCGACCATTCCCGGTTCAGGAATCGAGACCGCTTTAGGGTCGGAATCACGTTCATGCAACTGACTCAACGCTGCTTGCGCAACGAACTTGTGCCCCTGAGTGGTGGGATGAAAATCGTCCCAAAATAAAAATTGATCGGGAGCATCACACACAGTAAAGCCATCCAAATCAACCGGAAAGCTGTAATCAGTCAGGCAAGCGTCGGTCACATTGGCAAAGTCAAACTTATCGGGATTAGCGATCGCGTTCAGCAATTCGCCATTCAGATCAAAGTCAATGAAATTGACCTCCGGTGTGGCTGAGACAAAATCTTCAACCAAAGCAGACAGGGCAGTGTTGTAGTCAATCACACGGCTGCTGAGCGTTGGCGCTTCAGGCGTTCCTGAGAAGCGCGGCGTCAGGCTCAGGTCAGGCAGGCCACTGACGAGGATGTTTTTGGCCCCACTGCCGACTAAAGTTTGCAGCGCTGTGGAGGTATTTTGCAGCGGCACGGTAATGTCAGTTTCCGCAGGTATGGCCTCACTACCGGCAAAATCGTTGCCGCCCGCCAGATAAACAAACAGCGCATCCTCGGCAGGCGGCACCCCAGAGAAGTTAACAAAGCTGCTGAAGGCAGTGACTTGAGCTAGAGCGCCCGTATCGAGTGGAAAGTTGGGGACCACCGTGTTGTCAGTGCCGGTACTAGCCCCGCCCACCCCAAAGTGGATGCCTTCACTCACGTCGGTTGCGAGCGGGTTCAGTAGCAGATCGGCAAATAAAGCCGGTTCTAATTCAAAGGAGTCGGCTAAATACTCGACCCAGACAGGCCCGTTGGATAAGCGCTGAGCGTAGGGTGGCGATTGAGGAATACCGAGGGGTGATAGTGCCGAAGATGCGCGAAAGATATTGCCCGCATCCACCAGGCTGTCGCCAAAGACATATAACTGTCTAAAAGAGGCCGCCCGTGCTTCTAACGGGGTGATCGCCGCCATAACAGCAATACCAGTAGAAACAAAGACTGATTTCATTGCGTCCACTCCCAGATCACAGCGTTATGCAAGTCAGCGATCGCTCGACCAGCCTGCCATCACGCGACTCAATTCACTAACACCATAGAGGATAGGGTTTGGGCAGCGTCAACACTATCTCCGTAGTTTTACGACAACTTTATACAAACCTTGTGAAGTTTCGATGAGTTCGGATGAAGACGGAGTTCGGAAGGTGAGATTCGGAATTCGGAGTTCGGAAGGTGGAGTGCGGCGGGAGGCGGTTGTTGAGAGAGGCGGCTGGAAACGGTTTGAGTGGTACTCTATCTCGGCGGCTCTGGTGCCAAGAAAGTTGGCTGAATTCACGATATTGGTTAATTCTCCCAAGGGGAGCAAGAGAATTGTGCAGCCCGGTCGTAGGATGCCCCACATACATCCCGAGTTCGGCGATAACGGGCTGAACTCGGAAGGGCACAGAGTTAGCACTGGGTCATCAAGTTTCTGAAGTAGACGAGGGGTCGCCGCCTAAACCAGGGCTGAGAAAGGCCACCAGGAAACCGATCGCGAATCCGGTCACGTTGCGGGTGAGAGGAATCCAGTCACTGGTGCGCGTGACGACAGGACCGAGCCCAAAGGCGAAAAAGAGGATGCCCCATAGGGGAGAGAAAATTAGCACCCATTGCCAGGCAATGATTTGACCCGGCTTGCGGGGATGACCGGCGAATCCGGCAATGACGCCACCGACGACTGATGTAATCAATGTCAAAATCCACTGCTCTTGGGGCAAGCCAGGCACGACAACGCAGCCATCTTTACGCAGGCAGGTTTCGATCGCTCCCAACGCTTCAATAATGGCCAGATTTTCCCCATTATCGCGGACAAAAAACTGGTTGCCGTAGCGCGTTTGCAGCTCAATCCAAAAGGTGCGGGGTAGCAGGTCAAACAGAGCATCGCCCACGCTGAAGTTGAGCAAGTTGCCGCCCCGAGGGTCAGCGATCAGTAGCACACTGCGCTCGTCTAACCCCCAGTACTCCTTCACAGCGCGACCAGGGGTGCGATCGTACTGGGTTAAGACCCTGAGCTTCCAGCCGCTCTCCTCTTCAAAGTTTTGTAGCCGGTCGTTAAGTCGTGCTTCCTCGGCACCACTGAGCGACTTCGCTAGATCAATGATGAGGGTGGGCTCTTCGGGCAAGAGTTCGGGATTGTCATAGGCAGCGGCAGGGGCGGCAGCAAACGACCAGCAGGCCACACTCACCCAAACCGCCAGCAGCCACCGGAGCGGCTGTCCCTTCACCCAATAACCCATCGAAATGCCCATATATTCCACGCGTAAATTAGCTGACTGTTTGAGAGTCTGACTCATTTCGACTCTCGTTTGTTACAGATGTTTAACTTATTCTAAGGGATCAGTCTACAGATTCTCAGAAAATCCCGGTGAGAGCGTCTAGAGAGTCTCGTTATTTCCCGGTGCGTCCGTCGCGGTTTGGGGGTGAGCAGCGAGTTGCTGAGCCTCAGTCGATGGCGCTGAGGAGGGAGGCACAGGGCGGCTGTCAGGCGCTGGGGCTGGCGGCGGTGAGACTGATGATGAGGGCTCGACCACAGGCTGAGCGTCCTGATGGGGCGTCGGGTTGTTGAGGGTTGGTTTAGCTGACTGGCCAGTTGAGCGATCGCCATTGGTTACCGGTTGGGTAAAGGTTGTCCAAGCCGTACTGAGGCCAGCGACCAGGGTACGGGTGCCAATCTGCGCTCGTTTGGCCTGCACGCGCATCGTGCTGACACTTTCATCGACACGCTGAACCACTCGGCCCGCATTTTGCACGCCTTCGTTCACATCGTCGGTGAGGCTGTTGATTTCAACACTGGTGAGGCGAATGGCTTCTAGCGTCGGCGGCAAATCGTGGTTAAGCGTATCGCACAGCTTTTCGACGCTGCGAGCGGCGCGGCTAAGCTCTCGGACGGCGGGCACTAGCACCACCAGCACTGCTGTCAAACTCACCGACACCAGCACCAACGAGAGCACTAACCAAAAAACAGGATCAATCACAGCGGCGTTCTAAAACCATTTGGCATTAGTCTTCGTAACCGTTTGAGGGAGCGGCATCGGGGCCAACCAAATCGGCATACTCGCGTTGAGACGCTGCCTGACCTGCCGCGATCGCTTCGCGTAGGCGGATCAGCGTGGCTTCCCAGCGCCGCAGCGACGTTTCTGACAGGCGATCGGTCTGTAACTGTAGGGAGGTGGCCAGATCTTCAACCATTTCAGGCAGGGCATCGGCTGATTTGCGCAAAAATTGTCGGGTCTCTCGGCCTGGGCGCGGCGCGACCAGTAGGCCCGTTACAGTGCCAATGGCCGTCCCGATGATGACACCACCTAAAAATGCTCCAGATTTATTGTCTGCCATGGGTTGCAACTCCTTGTTAAGCCACTGCGATGGGGGTTCGGTCTGAGCGCTGCGAGGCCGTCGCAATGGGCCTCCCGTTGAGTCACTGATTACGGTCTGTGCTGCGGTCGGCGAGAGCCTTGCGGCCAAAACCGTAAAATCATCAAGGCGATCGCAAAAATCCTTTGTAGCTGCTGTAGCTGCCGCTGTAACTGGAAATATCGCTGACGGGTAGAAGCTGTTGCCCGTTGCCCTTGCAAAATCAAAGCAGGCGTGGTTTGGGAATCGAGCAAGCCATGGACATGGCGTTCCCACGCGGCAATGACGACAGTTGCTGACGTCAGTGTGCGTTTTAGCCGCCAGATGCGCCAGGCTAAACCAAACCCAAGCAGGGCGATTACTACATTCAACCCAATCACCAGCTGAATCACTAATCAATCCTGAGCCGTATGCTTCAAGTCTACCGCTTGCAGTTTACTCCGATCTCACCGTTTGAGACGTCTTTCTGGGCACCAATCTCTCAGCGGCAGCGCCCTGGTGAACTGTCGCGATCGCCCCCAATAAAATCGGCAGAGGCCACTCGCCCGCCCGCCATCCGCCGCTGATGTGACGTGTCTGTGCCAGCAAGTGGGACAAACACGTCACATCAGTTCTACAAATTACAGCGACACAGACAAGTCGGCTTTCTCCCAGTCGGAGACACTGCGGGTTGGCCTGGCCTGCCCGTCGGGCTTACGACTCCGCTCAGCCGACGTTCCTTGAGCGGAGTCGCAAGGAAGAGAAGATCTGTAGTCCAGTTTCAGAGCATTGGTATCAGTGGGGCGGGCAATTCTAGGCAATAAGGCAAAAATGGCTTCCTTGCTCAGAATCAGCACCGCTTGATGTTAACTAGAGCGACAAACCGCTTTACCGCCAGTGCAACCGAGTCGCCACCGATGGCAGCAAGGCTGAGAATGAGAGTCACCGAGCGGCAAGCGGTTTTAGTCGAGCTTTTGGGTTCCCGCCATCGGCTTGCTGTCCTCTTGCTCGCTGAAACGTGGTTTTGAAAAACCTTTGCCAAACTCATTCAAAGCCCACCAAGAGTGCTCTCAATACCTGCCGTTGAATCCTGGTAAGCTTTGCAAAACTCGTAGTCTATTGCGCAGTTCTGCATCATTTCACTATGTCGTGACGATATTACTGAACCGCTCTTCAACTGAGTTCTCAACGCTTAATTTCGATAAACTTGCCGAAAATCCTCGCCGTTTATGAGTCGCTCATACAAAGCCACCGGAATCAATCTCAAGGGCATGCCCATGGGCGAAACCGATCGCCTCGTCACGATTTTGACGATTGAGCAAGGCCTTGTGCGGGTAATCGTACCCGGTGCGCGCAAACACAAATCGCGCTTGGGGGGACGTAGCAGTCAGTTTGTGGTCAATGAGCTGTTTATCGTTCAGGGCAAAAGCTTAGACAAACTGGTGCAGGCAGAAACAATCCGCTCCTTTCCTGGCCTATCGGCTGACCTAGCGCGGCTGACCGCGAGTCAGTATTTGGCAGAGTTAGTGCTGTGTCAGGCACTCAGCGAACAACCTCAGGAAGAACTCTTTGGGCTGCTGGTAGCACAACTCCAGCAGCTAGAGCAGGCTAAGGGAAACGACATTCTGGCGGCCCTGACACAGGGGATTGTGCAACTTTTGATTGCCGCTGGGGTAGCGCCAGACCTCGATCGCTGCAGCGTCAGCCAGGTTGACATTGCCCCCGACCCGACCCAGCCTGATTGGCAAGTGGGGTTTAGTGCCGTGTCTGGCGGGTTAGTCAGCCTTGAACAGATGGCCCAGCTACCAAGGGCGTCGCCCCGAGCGAGAATGCCCGTCGGACGGTACGCTAGAAGTAACTCGCGAGTCGGGCAAGGGCGATCGTCTCGTCATGTCCCGCCCACGCTGATCACCGCTCAAGAGCTGAGTTTGTTACAGCAGTTGAGTTACTCAACCGTTGAGGCCCCGATGCCCTGGCTTCCTGCCGTTGAGGAAGTGGCCGCCAGAGTCACCTGGCTCAAACTCGAACGGCTGCTGCGTCAGTATGCCGAATATCACTTTGACCGTCCGATTCGATCAGCGGCGCTGATTGATGCTTGCTTTCCTATTGCGGCCCCTTGAGATAGTTGAATGTTGCGCGACTCTGAATCCCCGCTCTCGAACAATGACTCGGCCGCAGCAACGCCTGCGCCCGGTCTGGCTGCAGCGACTGAAGGGGATGCCTCCGCGTTTTCAGAAGCGGCCACGTCAGCCGATAGTGGATTTTGGCCAGTGCTCCAAAACCGCAGCTTTTTAGTGCTGTGGAGTGGTCAAATCTTTTCGCAACTGGCCGATAAGGTCTATCTGGTGTTGATGATTGCCATCATTGGCAGTCGCTTTGAGGCCCCGGGCCAAGCCATTAGTGGTTGGGTGTCAGCGGTGATGGTGGCCTTTACGATTCCGGCGGTGCTGTTTGGGTCACTAGCTGGGGTCTATGTGGATCGGTGGAACAAGCAGAGCGTTTTAGTCTTCACGAATCTATTGCGGGGGTCGCTAGTCATCGCTTTGCCCCTGGGCCTGTGGCTGGCGCAAGATTGGGGTCAAATTGGGCCGGTGCCGGTGGGGTTTGGGCTGCTCTTGGCAATTACGTTCGCGGTGTCAACGCTGACGCAGTTTTTTGCCCCAGCCGAGCAGGCGCTCATTCCCCTCATTGTCAAAAAGTCGCGATTGCTCTCTGCCAACTCGCTGTACACCACCACCATGATGGCGTCGGTGATTGTGGGCTTTGCCATTGGGGAGCCGCTGCTGCGTTTGGCTGATGCTGCTTTGGCCGCGATCGATGGCGGTGCCGGCTGGGGCAAATCAGTGCTAGTAGGAGGCGGCTATGCCGTGGCGGGCCTCCTCTTACTATTTGTTAATCCGCCGACAGAAAATCTGACGCCCCACGATGCCCCTCACCCCTGGGAAGACATTAAAGAAGGAGTGCGGTATCTGGGGCAGAAGCCAGTGGTACGCAATGCCATTCTGCAGCTGGTCTTACTGTTTTCTGTGTTTGCGGCCCTGGCTGTGTTAGCCGTGCGCTTAGCCGAAGTGATGCCCGCAATCAAGTCATCACAGTTTGGCTTTTTACTCGCGGCGGCGGGGGCCGGCATGGCAGTGGGCGCAGCGGTGATTGGACAGTTTGGGCAGCGGCTTAATCGAGGACGACTCAGCCTTTTCGGTTCTCTGGGCATGGCGGGGGTGTTAGCGGCCATGGCGGGGGTGACACAGCAACTCTGGCCGATCCTGGCGCTCATTGCCCTATTGGGATTCTTTGCGGCCTCCATTGGGATTCCCATGCAGACGACGATTCAAGAAGAAACGCCAGCCGCCATGCGAGGCAAGGTGTTTGGCTTACAAAATAACGTGGTCAACATTGCCCTGAGTCTCCCCTTGGCCCTCGCCAGCATTGCCGAAAGCTGGCTCGGGCTACCGCTGGTTCTGCTGCTCCTGGGTGGGGCCACCGCCACGGGGGGTCTGCTGACCTGGTATAGTGCCGGTACGGGTGATGACAGCACGGTAGACGCCTCTCTGGCTGAGCAAGAGGGCGATCGCGCCTAGTTTTTAGGTGATTGTTGGTCAACTGCCCGCAATCAGCGGATAAAAAGGCTTCTTCCCTGTTAGATGCATGTAGCATGGCTTGGCAAAAAATCACCGTTTTGTGGAAATGTCACCTACAGCCGAGAAATTACTCAAGCGTTGCTAGAGCGCGGTTACCAGGTCACCTTTCTACACTTTGATCACGGTCAGCCGCAGCCTGACGCCGCTGGTGCTTGGGGGCGCTCCACATCTGCACCCCTTTGCCAGGAAGTGGCTCTGCCGTTTCTGTTCAAGTCGCAAATTCTGACGGTGCCAGCCTGGAAATCCGGCAGGCTGCTGCACAATACTTTAGAACGGGTAAAGCCCGATGTCGTTCATGCTTCGCTGACGCTGTCGCCCTTAGACTTTCGACTGCCCGAAATCTGTGCGTCTTTGCAATTGCCCTTGGTAGTGACGTTCCACCCTGCCTTTGATCGCAAGCTTAGAACCTTGAGTTCGGGTGCTCAGCACGTCACCTATCAGGTCTACGCCCCAATGCTGGCCCGCTGTGATCGCGTGATTGTTTTTTCTAAACTGCAGCGCGATTTATTGATCCGTTTGGGGGTGCCCCCAGAGACGCTAGCCGTGATTCCAAACGGCGTCGATGTGGGGAAGTATTCGCCTGGCCCATCGGCGATCAAATCGACTTTGCAAGTGCGCCAACTGCTGGTCTACCAGGGCCGTCTCTCTCCGGAGAAAAACGTTGAGGCCTTGCTGCGGGCGTGGCGACAAGCTCAGATGGGGCCTGATTGCCTGCTGGCGATCGTGGGGAATGGCCCTTTAGAGTCATCCTTGAAACTATTTTATGGTCACGATGCTTCAATTCATTGGCTCGGGTTTGTCAAAGATGAAGCCCGCCGCATCGATATTCTGCGCGGGGCTGATGCCTTTTTGCTGCCCTCTCTGGTGGAAGGATTGTCGCTGTCGCTGCTAGAAGCAATGGCCTGCGGCACGGCCTGCATTGCCACCGATGCGGGAGCCGACGGAGAAGTCTTGGAAGATGGCGCGGGCATCGTGATTGATACTCAGCGAGTGAGCCATCAGCTGCAAACCATTTTGCCGATCTTTCGCGACCATCCCGAAATGACGCGCTTATTAGGTCAAAAGGCCCGACAGCGGGTACTCGAACGCTATACCCTGACCAAAAACGTCTCTCAGGTGGAAGCGATTTACCACGAGTTGACGCCGCCGACGCTGGCCTCTGAGTCCTCTTACATGATGCTGTAGCAGCGGGCCGGTCAGAGTCTGAATCGAGGTCTGACCCTGCCCACAGAACTTTTGCCATTATCGCTCGACGGGGGCTTGTAAATGACGATTTACCAGACTTCAGGACTCGGCTTTTGGCTGGGTAGCGCTGTGGTTGTCGCCTCTTCAGCGGCGCGGGCGATCGCTGCGGCCATCCTAGAGGCAAAGGGTCTGAGCACTGACCAAGCCACCGGCGACAGCCAGCCACGCAGACTGATGGAATAGGAAATCCGAGTGCCCCACACCGTCGAGTCCAGCCGATAGACAACGCGCTCCTCAAGTCCTGGCACCGGAAACAACCGAACGCTAATTAGCTCGTGGGGAGAGACGCGCTCGATAAAAATGCGAATAGGGATGGGTAACCAGCGGGGAAACACCCGATAAATCAAACCGGGTTTGGCCATCAGGCCGCGAGGGGCATTGGTACTCTCAATCAGCGGATGCCAAGAGGCTAGGTCAGCCAGGTTAATCAGGGTTTGCCAAAGCGTTTCGACTGGGGCGGAGCTGAGTGCCTGATAGGTCTGATAAAAAGACTGCTTAGCGTCAGCGTTAGGGGCCTGAGGCGAGTGAATTGAACGAGGGGGTTGCCGTCTCAAAAAACGAAAAACTTTCATGGTGAGGAAATGTGACGATGGTCTTAATAGAAAGAACGTTTTCTAGCCTGCGGTAATAGACTGGCATCGTCTCCCAGCGACGTTTTAGAGTCGTATTGCCAAAATATTTGAGTCTGGGGAATTGTAAGCGTTAATACATTGACGTCAATGTCTTGCTAATGTTCAATCACTAGCGGTGCTGATTCGGGTTCCCGTCTCAAAAATTTAGGCTTCTCAATATTGAGAAATGTTTTTGAGCAGCCATTCAACCCTCGATTCACGGTAGGGTAAAAATCGTTCAATTCCTGCTAGGTCAAGGGATTGGTTGTATTTGAGCGGCGGCTTCCATGGGTTCTTCCAGGTCGTCAGTATCCCGTTTCAAAACATCCTTGCCAGCCATCAAAAGTGTGGCATACCTAGGGGGGATTTGCAGCTAATGAGGTCTCGCTTGACGCGATTTTCGGCCCGACCTTAACGCTGCGATTCACTACATCACCCTGCTGATTAGGATTGTCACCCTATGACGACTTTTTCTGCGCCTCAGCGCTCTCAATCGACCTCGCCTACACCGGCTGCCCCTCCGGCTGATTCTCGCGATCGCGTCAGTCAGTTTATGCAGGGTATTCAAGATGAGATTTGTCAGGGGCTAGAGGCGTTAGACGGGGGGGGCACCTTTCAACAAGATCAGTGGGAACGCCCCGAGGGCGGCGGCGGTCGCTCGCGCGTGATCAAGCAGGGCGCCGTGTTTGAGCAGGGCGGCGTCAACTTCTCAGAGGTGTGGGGCGAGCAGTTACCCCCCTCAATTTTGGTGCAGCGTCCCGAAGCGGCGGGTCACGGCTTTTATGCCACCGGCACGTCCATGGTGTTACATCCCCATAATCCCTACATTCCCACCGTTCACCTCAACTACCGCTATTTTGAAGCCGGGCCGGTCTGGTGGTTTGGCGGCGGTATTGACCTCACGCCTTACTATCCCAACTTGGCGGATGTCCAGCATTTTCACCGGACGCTGAAGGCCACCTGCGATCGCCACCAGGCCAACTACTATCCCGGCTTTAAGCAGTGGTGTGACGAATATTTTTACCTCAAGCACCGCAACGAAACGCGCGGGGTAGGGGGTATTTTCTTTGACTATCAAGATGGCTTAGGCCAGCTCTATCGGGGGCCGAATGAGACCGGTGAGGCGGCTCAGTACAGCCAGCAAGTGGGTGACCTGCCCCAGCGCAGTTGGGAAGAGCTGTTTGCCTTTGTGAGTGACTGCGGCCAAGCCTTTTTGCCCGCCTATGTACCAATTGCAGAGCAGTCTAAAGACCGCCCCTATAGCGATCACGAGCGTAATTTTCAGCTTTATCGCCGGGGCCGCTATGTAGAATTCAACCTGGTTTATGACCGGGGTACGATTTTTGGGCTGCAAACCAATGGCCGAACGGAATCGATCTTGATGTCGCTGCCGCCCCTCGTGCGCTGGGAATACAGCTATCAGCCTGAGCCCGATACGCCGGAGCAGCAGCTGTACGATGTGTTTCTCAAACCACAGGACTGGCTATCCGACGGCTTTAAGCTGTAGTCCAGGTCGCGCTTAGCAAACTGCCTGCTTGCTAAGCGTGATTCGTCGAGGATTCATTAATCTCTGCCTTCTTTGGGAGGGTAGTTTCATGACAGTCAGGAAACCGGAAACCCTCGATATTGTGGGGCGAGAACTCTTTCATCCAGATCCGGCGCGTTAAATTTCCAGCACAGAATGTTCTTTTGCAAGGATGAAATAGCCCTGCTGTTCCAGTAGGAAAACGGGTTAGGAAGATAAGGGCGATCGCCAAAGGGCTCCGACGAGTCGCGTTTCCGCCCTAGGATGAAATGAGGCAGATTCTCTGCGTGGAGTAATTGATCTGGTTCTGTGACTGCAATGAGATAGGCAGTTGAGGCTTAGCGAGCAACGGTTTGCCGAGGCTGCAGCAGAGCCGTGCGAGGGTTGAAGGATTCAATCTCTCTCAGCTCTTGGTAAAGAGCCCGTTCGCGATCGCTCACCGTCGGCGGCACGACAATTTCAACCTCAACGATTTGATCCCCTCGGCGATCGCGCCCCACTAAATAGCCACGTCCAGCGAGTCGCAGGCGCTTACCGGTCTGCACGCCAGCGGGCATCGTGAGCTGCACTGGCCCATCCAGCGTGGGCACCGTGATAGTGTCCCCCAGGGTCGCCTCACTGGGCGTCACCGGAATGCGACAGAACACATCATTGCCCGTGAGCTTAAACAGCGGATGGGGTTCCACCTCAATGCGCAGATAGAGGTTACCGCCGCCAATACCTTGCCCCTTGAGGCGAATGCGCTGGCCGGTGACCATGCCGGGCGGCATCTCGACCTCGATCGCCCGACCATCTTCGAGCCGAATCCGTTCTTGTCCTCCGGCATAGGCGCGCTCTAGCGGCACGGTGAGTGTCGCCTCCGCATCCCGACGCAGGTTAGGGCGAGCTGTTGCCGTTCGGGGCTCACTCCCGGAGCGCGGTGACGAGGCCGGTTCGCGGCGATAGCGCGGAGCCTCTGCGGAGCGTCCATTGCCATTAGGAGACGATTCACCTCGGCGGTTGAGCAGCTGATCCACAAAGGAGTTGAAGTCACCCAGATCGCCAAACTCTAGGTTGTTGAAGGAAAACTGACTAACCCGCTGGCGAAAGCCCTTTTGCTTCCAAAAGCTGCTGTACTCTTCGTATTGCGATCGCTTTTCAGGGTCAGAGAGAATTTCGTAAGCCTCACCCAGCAGTTTGAACTGTTCCTCAGCGGCCTGATCGCCAGGGTTGAGGTCAGGGTGATACTTCCGGGCCAGCTGACGATAGGCCTGCTTCACCTCAGCGGACGAAGCGGTTTGAGTGACCCCTAAAATTTCAAAGTAGTTGCGAAAGTTTTGCATAAACGCAGTTTCAGCATTGATCCATCCCAATGGATCAAGTCTTGAGTGTTCTCAGCTAGCGACGGGGGCATAGACTGCCGGAAGGGGCGGCTACAGCCACTCATCCTCATCGCCCCAATCGTCATCATAGCCGTTGTTGTAGCCCGCAGGCGGGGCACTGCTGGGGCGATCGCGACCCGCCGAGGCCGAATCACGGGGGGGCAGATCACGCGGCGATCGCGACGCTGGCGGCGGGCCTGGGGGACGGTTCCAATCGCGCTCATTGCGATTACCAACGGGCGGGCGGGGCGCGCCATAGGGCTCCGGCTCACCCCAGGGATCGGCGGCAGGACGCGCGTCTGGATTCGGGGCGCGGCCCCGACCGGCATCACCATAGCCGCTGACATCGGCACCGTAGCGCTCGGGCGGATAGTTCTGAGCGGGGGGCGGGCTCGGATTAGTCGGGGGACGACCATAGCCGGGGTCGCGGGGGCGATCATTGCCGTAGATCGGCGGTTCATTCCAACTGGAGCGAGCGGGGGCTCGATAGGGGTCACTGCTGCCCGGTGAGCCATAGGCATTGGGCTGATAGCGCGGCGGGGGCGGGGCGCTGTAATAGTCGTTGGCGGGGGGCGTTCCGGTGAGGCGGGGGCGATCGTAGTTCCAGGCGTCATCGTCCCAAGCGGGCCGCCGTGACCAGCTATCTTCGTAGCGATCGTACTCGTTATCATCGCCCAGAAAGGTGCTCTTCAGGGTGCCCCCAATTTGGCCGAGCAGGCCGGTTTCTTCGGTGTCGTCTTCGTAGAGGTAGGCTTCGCGATTCAGCTCGTAGACCTCATCCTGCAGTTCGGCTTGGGTGATGTCGATGCCCCGTTCGTCGTTATTGGTGAGGCATTCCCGCAGCTCTTGAATCAGGCGCTCAACCCGCCGGCGACGATCGCGGGCAAACTGCATACCAAAGTCCAGTACAACTTCCCGCAGCACCCGCTCGGCTTGGTAAGTCAGGGCCTCGGCCCGGTTACGCTTTTCAACCTGTTCACGCTTGAGGCGATCAGTGTCTGAAAACTCCTCCGCATCTTTGATCATCTGCTGCACCTCTTCTTCACTGAGGGTGGCAGAACCTTGAATGGTGAGGCTTTGTTCGCGCCCGGTGGTGCGATCCATCGCGGAGACTTGCAAAATGCCGTTAGCGTCGATGTCAAAGGCTACCTGCACCTGGGGCACGCCGCGCGGGGCCGGGGGAATGCCCATTAGCTTGAAGCGGCCCAGGGCTTTATTGTCAGCCGCCATTTCGCGCTCGCCCTGCAGCACATGCACTTCCACCATCGTCTGATTATTTTCTGAGGTGGAGAAGATGTCTGAGCGCCGCACCGGAATCGTCGTATTGCGGGGAATCACCTTTTTCATCACGCCGCCAATGGTTTCGAGGCCCAAGGATAAGGGCGTGACGTCGAGCAGCAATATGTCCTGTACTTCTTGGGTGAGAATGCCCGCTTGAATGGCCGCTCCGACCGCTACCACTTCGTCCGGATTGACGTTTTGGTTGGGCGGTCGCCGAATCAGCGATCGCACCATGTCGTGCACCATGGGCATGCGACTACCGCCGCCCACCAGCACCACCTCATCAATCTGGTCGGGGGTGAGCCCGGCGTCGGTCAGGGCCTGCTTCAGCGGCCCCCGCAACCGACTCATCAGATCGCCACATAAACCTTCAAACTGCGATCTCGACAGGGTCGTCTCTAAATGCTTCGGTCCGTCAGCGGTGGCGGTGATAAAGGGCAGGTTGATTTCCGTGACATTCACGCCAGAAAGCTCAATTTTGGCTTTCTCAGCGGCTTCGGTTAGGCGCTGCAATGATTGGCGATCGCGGCGCAGATCCACGCCTTCCGCTGCCAAAAAATCATCCGCCAGCCAATCCACAATCTTCTTATCAAAGTTGGTGCCGCCGAGCTGTGTATCCCCCGCGGTTGAGCGCACCTCAAAGACGCCGTCACCCACATCAAGAATCGACACGTCGAAGGTGCCGCCCCCCAGATCAAACACCAGCACCGTTTGGCTGTACTGCTGGTCGAGGCCATAGGCGAGCGCCGCCGCCGTCGGCTCGTTCAAAATCCGCTTCACTTCCAGTCCGGCGATGCGACCGGCATTGCGCGTGGCCTGTCGCTGCGCATCGTTGAAATAAGCGGGTACGGTAATTACGGCCCCGGTCACCGGCTGACCCAGGTAGCGACTCGCCTCTTCCGCCAGCTTCCGCAGAATCATCGACGAGATCTCTTCGGGAGCAAACTCTTTTTCTAATCGGGGACACTGGATGCGCACTTCATTGTTGTCACCCCGACGAATGGTGTAAGGCACGCGCTTCGAGTCAGCTGACAGCTCGCCGTACTTACGGCCCATGTACCGCTTCACCCCAGCAAACGTGTTTTGGGGATTCAGGACTGCCTGCCGCCGCGCCATTTGCCCCACTAGGCGCTCGCCGTCTTTGCTAAACGCCACGACCGAAGGGGTTGTCCGCATGCTTTCTGCATTGGCAATGACGATAGGCTTGCCGCCCTCCATCACCGAGACCACTGAGTTGGTTGTACCCAGGTCAATCCCCACAACTTTGCCCATTCGTCTCGTGTCTCCTCGTTCGTCCCGTATCCCTAACTGTGCGCTCGAACTGTTTGCTCGTCTCTCAGCTTGTCGTGCCAGCGCCGACCCTGCTGTATGAAACGCCACCGATGGCTGTCGTCGATCCTGACTATCTGCTAACGGCTGTTGCCTCAATTGTCGTGATCAGCAGCGGTCATCAGAACCAGGATTGCTCCTATTACATCATCAATATATATGGTAGACCTTTGCTTTCGTCGCTCGAGGGATATCCGCACTCAGACCCAGAGTGAAATTCATAATTCAAAAGATTTTTCGGTCTCAACATTTTGTTACCGCGATCGCGCCGCTGCGGAGCAGGCCTCACACCGAAATTTTGCGGTTGGGCCGGGCGCTAGACATCATGCTGCCGTTCAATAAAGGAACGCCCCGCCATGAGCGCGGCACTGCTGGTGGTGTAGCGATATCCATCGTTCAACACGTCTAAAGCTGAATTGATGATCCAGCACTGGTAACCCTGTTCGTGGCTATGGCTGACGCCAATGATCCAGCCCGGCATCGCCGAAAGTTGAACAAACTGAGTGCTTTCCATAGGACTGCCCAATTGTTAATTTAATCTTAAGCTAAGACTGGGCAGAAAACGAATCTGCACAGCCAGCGAAATCCGATGGAAGCGTTTCCCGCTGGCTGCTGTCCGCCATGAGTGGCTTGGCGCCTAAGTCGTTGGCGGGCAGCGAACCACCGCGATCGCCACAGGTGAATGCCGAATCTCAATGATTGAATTCCTGATGCCCGCTTAAGATTCCAGCAAGACAGGGGCACCGGACAAATCTGTCCTCTCGTTTCACCGCATGGGCAGATTTCCGTCAGCATGGCTGAACCGCAGTATGAGTGCGGTGTTCGAGACCACGGGCAAGATGCCCGCTCTCCGCAGTAAATGGTGCATCAATTCGTATCATTCTTCTGGCTGGCGATTCAATTCATACTTGAAATCAGCAACGCCCAGATTTCCGTCTGAGCTCATTGGTCGCATGCAACTCGCCATCACGTGGTAGTTTGCAAGAGATTTCTGCAACGGTAGGCAATACGGGCCCATGTCTAACCGCTCAATTGGGCTAGCGCCCGAGCTTTACGACTATCTGCTGTCAGCGTCGCTGCGAGAGTCGCCGGTGCTGGCAGAGCTGCGCCAATACACGGCCAGCCATACCATGAGCCAAATGCAAATCTCCCCCGAGCAGGGTCAGTTTATGGCGCTGTTGGTCAAGCTGGCCAATGTGCATCGGGCCTTAGAGGTTGGGGTGTTTACCGGCTATAGTGCGCTGGCGGTGGCCCTGGCGCTGCCGCCGACCGGCCAGCTGGTGGCCTGCGACGTGAGTGAAGACTACACTGCGATCGCCCGACAGTTTTGGCAAAAAGCGGGCGTCACCGATAAAATCGACCTCCGCCTTGGGCCGGCCCTGGACACGCTGCAGCAGCTGATCGACACCGGCGAAGCGAATACCTTTGACTTTGCCTTTATCGACGCCGACAAAAGCAACTACGACCTGTACTACGAGCAAGCGCTCGTTCTAGTGCGATCAGGCGGTCTGATTGTGATCGACAATGTGTTGTGGTCAGGTCGCGTAGCCGCCGCCACCGTCACCGACAATCGCACTCGGCGCATGCGAGCTTTGAATCAAAAGCTCCACGGCGACGATCGCATTGATTTGAGTTTGCTACCCGTCGGCGACGGCCTGACCCTGGCACTCAAGCGTTAGTCATGCTGGGCTCAAACCACACTCTAGAACAGACAGTTTTCTATCAGGGTTCAGCCGTTGCTGTCGGGGTTTTGCAGTGCCACCCCCCGACTAATTGGCGCGTACCGATACCTGCTGGCTGCTGTACATCGCATGCAAAACAAGCGCCGGATCAACCCAATTGTCGTCATACTTCATGCCCCAGTGCAGGTGAGGGCCGGTCGTGCGCCCGGTCATGCCAATGCGCCCAATGCGTGTACCCGTGCCCACGGCTTGCCCTTCCCGAATGCGGAGATTGCCGCCGCTATCGACCATATAACGCCCCCCGCCCTCCGTCACGACATGGCCTTGCATATGACAGTAAATATGCATCCAGTTACCCGACTGCACCACCACCGACGTACCGCAGGTGCTGTCGTCAGAGACTTCGATCACCTGTCCGTCCCACCAGTTGCGAATATAGCTGCCCATCGGAGCGGCCAAATCTAACCCATAGTGAAAGCGCTGGCTGCCCCCGTAGGGATCGGAGCGGTAGCCAAACGGCGAGGTATAAGCCTGAAAATTTTCTACCGGGAAGGAGGCTTCGTGCCAGAGATGGCCTACGGCCACATCAGCCGTCGCTAAAGGCTCAACAGCTTGCCCGATCGCGGGCTGATAGCCAAAGTGCACCAGCATCGTGACCAAGGCTGCAGCTAATACCCAGACCAGCGTCGAAACGCGACGCGCGAGGGCCGACTTTGAGGGGGTAGACAGGCCTCGACCAGATGCAAGACGCCCAAGATGAAACCAACGCTTCATGATTAAGAACTTAGCCGGTAGAGATGATCAGGGAAGGATTGAATTGATCCGGTGACGTACAATCCAACGACGATTAAGAGTACCGCAGTTTTCAGAAAAGTCTCACTTCAGCCATCGACTGATCGGCGCAAAGAACGCTCCAGATCTGCGCTCGGCAGCGTTCTTTGCGATCAGCAGAAAACACTGCGAAATCAAGGCATTGGCCAGATCGTGTCGGGTTCTCACCAGACGGTTTACCCCAGCCATGAGGGCAACAGTGTCGAAAAAATTTACACGGCGATCGCGCGATCGCTCCCCTGATCAGCACCCAGCAAGTTGCCCCAGCTAAAGCCACTCAAAATCAACCTTGCTCACGGCGACAAAAAGTCACTAACGACAGCAGCATCTGCTTCGCGAAGGGCAATTCCCGGCGCCATGCCGCGATCGGCATGCAAAATTACAGCAGAATTCGGAATGCCGAAGTCGGGATTTAAAGGCCGATCAGATGGCGATTTCAGCCATCTGTGGTGACCTCATCAAACTGCGGCTTGCTATATATGGAGCGGGTCAAAACACGCCTGCAGAAACCTGGAGTCCCTTGACCTGACTCGGTTACCGATACTGCTTGCCCGCGCCAACATCGGCATGCATCGACCTCAGCCCAATCTAAAACGTAGTCGTCCAAATCAGTGCGTTCACTTTTTCCAGTAACCATTCTGGCTCTAACGGCAAGGTAATCGAGGCATCGACGTCGTGGGGCGGTTCTTGCGGTTCTTGGCGGCTGCGCAAGGCCAAGATTTTTACCTTAGAGGTAATCAAGGCTTCCCGCAGCGCTTCGACGACTCGTCTGCCGTTGATGCTGCCCAGATCCATATTGATAATCACGACGGCAGGCTGCAAGAGCGCAACTTGCTCAACCACCCGCGAGCCTTCGATCATCCAAATGACCTGATAGTCAGCTGCCGTTAGCAGATCACAAATCACGCCAGCAGTATCTTCTTGATCTTCAACCAGTACGATGCGACCGGTTACCGGCGCTGTCTTGGGGGCTGGCACCGCAGGCAGCTTGGGTTGGGGGTGAACCTCAGCCGCCAACCGCTGCAGCGGCAGCCGGGCCGTAAACACTGAGCCGACGCCCACCCGCGAGTTAACAGTGATCGAGCCCCCATGCAGTTCGATCAGCTGCTTGGTCAGGGCGAGGCCTAACCCCGTGCCCGGATATTGGCGCTGTCGACTGGGTTCGAGTTGCTGAAAGGTTTCAAATAGCCGAGAGATTTGATGTTCGGGAATGCCGATACCGGTATCTTCGACCTGGAAAATCGCCATCTGCTGCTCGCGGCGCAGTCGCAGGTTGACCTGGCCACCGTCGTGGGTAAATTTGAGGGCATTGCTCAGCAAGTTACTCAAGATTTGTTGAATCCGCCGGGGGTCACCGGTAAACGTATCTTGATCGGGCAACAGCGTCGATTCAAAATTCAGGAACATGCTGCGATCGCGCGCCAGTTTGCGAAAGGGTTCGATCGCCTGTTGCGACAGACTCGTCAGCGAAAACGTGCGGACTTCGAGCACGATGCGCCCCGACTCGATCTTCGACATTTCTAAAATGTTGTTGATCACCACGAGCAGCCGTTCACCGCTATCGTGAATCGTCTGCAAATAGGTGCGCTGCCGGGCATTCAGCTCACCTAAAGACCAGCGCAGCAGCGTGGCCGACATGCCAATGATGCAGGTCAGTGGGGTGCGCAGCTCATGGCTCATGGTGGCCAAAAATTCACTTTTGGTGAAGTTAGCCGACTGGGCCGCCGCCAAGGCGTCCTTCAAATCCTGGGTGCGGTTAATCACGCAGGTTTCGAGCGACTGAGTTTGCGATCGCAGCTGCGTATACAGCTCGGCCTGCTGAATGGCGATCGCCAGATGCTGGGCAATCTGCCGCAAAAACGTGAGTTCGGAGGGGTGCCAAGAGCGCGGTGTGTGGCACTGGTGGGCAATGAGTAACCCCCACAGCTCGTTTTGGACGATGATTGGCACAATCACCTTGGCACGCACCTGAGCCTTTTGGAGAAAGTTCAACAGACAGGGCGTGTCGTGATAGTGAGCCTGCACATCACTAACCGCTAAGGGCACACCATCCTGATACTTTTGGCGGCATTGGGCCGCATCGTCAAAGCAGCGTTCTTCCGTAAATTGCAGCACGGACTCAATCGCAGCAGACGATAACGATTCGTAGGTCACATAGCCTTGGGGTTTGGGCGTTGACTCGGTCGAGTCTAGGGATGACTGCCCCCAGGGCGACGGTGACGCCGCCGTGACGGACTGAAACTGATAGATCAACAGCCGATCCGTCGCCAAATGTTGCTGTACTTCAGCCACCGTGGTCGAAAGCACGGCCTGCAGATCGAGGCTGTCACGAATTTTAGCGATGATCTGGTTAATCAGTAGCTCTTGTTCATGCTTTTGGTCGAGTTGAGCTTGGGCGGTCCTCACTGGGGTGGTCTCTTGCCAAGATTCCTCCAAGAAGGTTTCGAGGCTTAAATTACCCGGTTCGATCAACTGGGGCAGCAGGGTCATCATCAACTCAGCGCAGGAGTCGGCTGAGCGATCGCTCAACAGTTGCTGCGCCTCATCCAGTCGTTGCCGCACTTCAGCCGTGGCAGCAATGGTGACGAGGCTATTGAGTGCTTGTTTGAGGCAGTCCGGCCCCGTGGCTAGGCCAACGGAGAAAAGTTCAAGGGAATTAGCCAACGCTGAGACCGGCAGGCTGTTTTGGACGAGCAATCCTTGCGTGGTCGGCGTCACCACCAACGCCACGGTTTGCCAGCCCGTCACCGTTGCCCAGGCGGCGCTCAAATCGGCCTCCGTCACGCCAATCGCGCCCACCTGCTGGGCCTGACTCAGCAACGAACGCCGTAAGCGATGGTAAGTGCCAAACGACAGCTGTCGAACCGCGAAGGCCGAATTGTCGGGAAATAGAGTCATGACTTGCGAAAGCCAGGGTCGTAGGCCCTAACCCAGTGTTTACTCAAATTTGTCAGATGGCTCAAACTGCTGACACTACCCTGCTTCTTGCAAGCCTGATCGAGCTTTAAAGCACATTGCCGCCGCTCCTAGCTCTACTCACCCAGGGCAAAGAAACATGACAGCCAGCAACCATGGCATCGGTGCCCTCAGCCTTAACCAGATCGACGGGGCGATCGCCCTGACGCCCCATCGCCCCGTCGTTCAAAACATGGAACTCATGGTAGCTTTCGATGGGGTTTCCTCCGCGAGACACCAGAGTTCCTTCAGATTTCACTCGCCGCTGCGGATTTTAACGATGCATCGATTGGCCGCAACCCCTGGTGGCTGGACACCGGACACTGACGGGGTCATTTTTGTCGAGCAGAGCCCCGCCCCGCTCATTTTCATGACGACTGCCGATACCGACATTCAGTGTTTGGCGCGGGTGGCAGCCCAGTGGCCCTCCGCTGCGCCGGAATTACGGGTGGTGAATTTGCTGCAGCTGCAGCAAGAACTGGCGATCGATGCCTATGGCGACAGGGTGCTGGCCCAGGCGCAGGTGATTGTTTTGCGTCTGCTGGGCGGACGAGCTTACTGGTCTTACGGTCTAGAGGTGACGCGGGCGATCGCGCAAACCCACGGCATATCGCTGATCGTGCTGCCAGGGGACGATCGCCCCGACCCCGACTTAATGAGCCATTCCACGGTGCCGTTAGCGGTGGCCCATGGCCTCTGGCGCTATCTGATTGAAGGCGGGGTGGCCAATCTGCGCCACGGGCTGATGGCCCTGTGCGATCGCACCCTGCAGACCCAATTCGCCCCACCGGCCCCACAGCCGGTGGCGAAAACCGGCATTTATACCCCGCCCCAGCCCTCCGGCTCCGCCGCCTCGCCGTCCTCTGACCAGCCCTGGCCCCAGGTGGGTGTGCTGTTCTATCGCGCCCATTACCTGGCGGGCAACACTGCGCCGATTGATGCTCTCTGTCAGACCCTACAGCAGCGGCAACTGACCGCCATCCCCATCTACGTCGCCTCGCTACAAGACCCCGAGGTGCAGGCAGGGCTGATCGCGTTACTCCAATCTCCAGACGGGGTAGGTAGTCAGAAAAACGCTGACGGCATTGACCTGTTGCTCAACACCACCAGTTTTGCGGTCGCCAAACTAAATTCCGCTGAGCCCCAACTCGACCTGTGGCAGCGGTTGAACGTCCCCGTGCTGCAGGTGATTCTCAGCGGCGGCACGTTAGCGAGCTGGCAGCAAAATCCGATGGGGTTGAGCCCCCGCGACATCGCGATGAATGTGGCCCTGCCCGAGGTGGATGGCCGCATCATCACCCGCGCCGTGTCGTTCAAGACTGCCGCTACCCGCAGTGAGCGGCTCGAAACCGATGTCGTCACCTATGAGCCGGTGAGCGATCGCATCGCCTTTGTCGCCGAGCTAGCGGCCAACTGGGTGCAGCTCCGTCGAACGCCGCCCGCTCAGCGGCGAGTGGCGTTGATCTTGGCCAATTATCCCAATCGCGATGGGCGGTTGGCCAACGGCGTCGGCCTGGATACACCCCAGAGCTGTGTCGAGCTGCTGCAGGCGCTGCGGCTCGCGGGCTATCGGGTAGAGAATCTGCCGAAAACGGGGGACGAGCTGATCCAGCGTCTGACCGCAACGGTGACGAACGACCCCGAAAGTCAGGGAATGCGCCCCGTATTGCAGACCCTGAGCAACGCGGACTATGACGCCTTTTTTGCCCAGCTGCCCGAGACCGTGCAGCAAAGCATTGGGCAGCGCTGGGGGTCGCCTGCACAGGAACGATCACGTCCAGAAAACCCCCATCCTGAATCCTGGCCCGTCGCAGGCCTGCAGCTGGGCCAGATCTTTGTCGGCGTGCAGCCTAGTCGCGGCTATGATCGCGACCCCACCTTGAACTATCACGCTCCCGACTTAGAGCCAACCCATGCCTATCTGGCGTTTTATGCCTGGGTGCGGCAGCAGTTTGGCGCTCAGGCCATCCTTCACGTCGGCAAGCACGGTAATTTGGAATGGCTACCGGGCAAGGGCATTGGGCTCTCAGCGACCTGTTACCCTGAAGCGGCGCTGGGGGCACTACCTCACCTTTATCCCTTCATTGTGAATGACCCCGGTGAGGGCGCTCAGGCCAAGCGGCGCGCCCAGGCCGTGATTGTCGATCACCTGACGCCCCCCCTGACCCGAGCCGAACTGTACGGACCACTGCAGCAGTTAGAAGGCTTGGTGGATGAATATTACGAAGCCCAAAGCCTCGACCCGACGCGCCTCTCGCCCCTGCGTGATCGTCTGCTGACGCTGCTGCAGGACACGCAACTGCTGGCCGATCTGGGCACGCCCGCGACCCGTCTGGGGCCAACGGCGGATGAAGCCTTCGCCACTCTGCTGCCAACGGTAGACGGCTATTTGTGCGAACTCAAGGAAGCGCAAATCCGCGATGGCCTGCATATTTTGGGGCGCTGTCCTACCGGGCGACAGCTGCGCGATTTGACGATTGCGATCGCGCGTCACCCCGCTCAAGGGCGGCTGGGCCTGACTCGGGCGATCGCTCAGGATTGGTACCTCGCGATCGATCCACTTACAGATGAATTAGGCCAGCCTTGGCATTACCCGCCGCCATCTCAAGTTCCGGTTGGGGCCGTCCCCCTCTTTCAGCACTGCCGCACCGTGGGCGATGCAGTAGAAGTACTGGAGCAGCAGGCCCACCGCTGGATCGACGCCATGATTGCAGAAACGCCCTCAGACGCCGCAGTAGCCCCCTCTCCTGGCCCGCTCACAACTATTGAACTCCAGTGGATCGAGCACCAGCTGTTGCCTCAGCTCCGCCAGACCCCCCGCGAAATTGCGGCGGTGCTGGCCGGGTTAGACGGCCACTACATTCCCAGTGGCCCGGCGGGCGCACCGACCCGCAACCGTCCCGACGTGTTGCCCACCGGGCGCAACTTTTACTCGGTGGATATTCGCGCGATTCCGACCGAAAGCGCTTGGGATGTGGGCCGCAAAGCGGCTGAGGTGCTGATAGAACAGTACACCCAAGAAAACGGCGAGTATCCCCAGTCGATTGGCCTCTCAGTTTGGGGCACGGCCACCATGCGCACTGGCGGCGATGACCTGGCAGAGGCGCTGGCGCTGCTGGGCGTGCGTCCCGTTTGGGATGGGCCGTCGCGGCGGGTGGTCGATTTTGAGATTTTGCCGGTGACTCTACTGGGCCGCCCTCGGGTAGATGTGACACTGCGCATCTCCGGCTTCTTTCGCGATGCCTTTCCCAACCTGATTGATTTGTTTGACCAGGCAGTGACCGCCGTGGCGCAATTGGCGGAGTCCCCCGACGACAATCCGCTGGCGGCGAAGGTAGCGAGTGAAACCCAGTACTGGCAAGCTCAAGGACTCGATGTGGAACGCGCCACTGAGCGATCGCGCTATCGCGTGTTTGGCTCGAAGCCAGGCGCCTATGGCGCGGGACTGCAGGGGCTGATCGAAGCGCAAAACTGGACAGATGATCGTGATTTAGCTCAGGCTTATATCAACTGGAGCAGCTACGCCTACGGTCAACAGGCCCGAGGTCGTTCTGCCCCAGAGGCGTTTCAAGCGCGATTGCGTCAGCTGCAGGTGGTTTTGCAGAATCAAGACAACCGCGAACATGACCTATTGGACTCCGACGACTATTACCAGTTTCAGGGTGGGCTAACGGCAGCGGTCAGAGCCATGTCCGGGCGATCGCCGCAAACCTACTTTGGTGACCATGCCGTTGCTGAAAATCCTAAGGTGCGATCGCTGCAGCAAGAGATTGCCCGCGTCTATCGTTCTCGCGTGATCAACCCCAAATGGATTGCCGGCGTGAAGCGCCACGGGTACAAGGGCGCATTTGAGATGGCTGCCACCGTGGACTATCTGTTTGCCTACGACGCCACCACCCACTGCGTCACCGATTACATGTATCAAGGGGTAGCTGAAGCCTATCTGCTGGATGACTCGACCCGCGCCTTTATTCAACAGGTCAATCCTTGGACTCTGCGCGATATGGCCGAACGCCTGCTCGAAGCCCACCAGCGCCAGCTCTGGAAAACCGCGCCGCCAGCGCTGCTTGACCAGCTGAGGAACTTGGCCCACGCCGCTGAAGCGGAGATCGAATCACATCAAGATTCGGTATACGAGTAGGCCGTTTTCTTGTCATCCTGTTTTTGATTGCTAAAATGGCGGGGATCGTTACTTTCACACACAGTTTGGAGTCAAATCCCATGGAACCTGTGTCCACGGATGTGGTTCAACAGGTGGCAGCATACTTCAGTATTCTGAGCGAACCCATGCGTCTAAAGATTTTAAATCTGCTGCGTGATGGCGAAAAGTGCGTTCAGGATTTGGTGGAAGCAACTGCTACCAGTCAGGCCAATGTCTCAAAGCATCTGAAGGTGATGATGCAGGCCGGCATGTTGGCACGACGCGCTGAGGGCACCGCCGCCTATTACCGCGTCACCGATGATCTGTCCTACGAATTGTGTACTCTCGTGTGCGATCGCCTTGCCGCCCGCATCGAACAGCAGGCTCAGAGCTTCCGAGCCTTTAGCCTCGCGCCTTCATCTAGCAACAGCTATCAAAATGGGCATGTGAGATAAGAGGCTTTCGCGGCTTTATATGCCAGCCACTCATAAGCGATGCACCGAAGCCTTGCTATGCTGCCTGCCAACCGCCGCAGGCTGAATTGGGCTAACCCATCCAGGCCACACCAGGGTTCCGAGGATGCTTGTTAGGCGTAGGCTCTGGACTGGATACAGCAAGCCGCAGTCTGATTAGGTCATTCCAGATGGCTGAAATCATTATCTGGCATGGTTCCTAACTCTGTAGGGCTTACCCTTTCCTTCGGATATTTTGCTGTATCAAGCCGTTCAGGCGGAATCTTGCTGTCGCTTCCAGTCATCCGTCAGCAGACCCGCAAAGCCCCAATCTTCTTCCTCAATTTCCTGCAGCACGATGTGAATGTGTTCTGGGCGCTTGCCGAGCACGCGCACTAGCGATGCGGTCACTTCCTGCACGAGCTGAGCCTTTTGCGTTCGAGAAGCGCCCTTCGTGATTTGAATATTGACGTACGGCATGGTCTTGCTTGTTTAGAATCTCAATCAGCCCAGCCGGGTAGGCCTTCCTTCGCAAAAAAAGAACGAGAGAGCGTTAATCCGTCGGAGCCACGACTCCAAAATCCGTTTCTACATCAGCGCGGGTCATCGGCTGACGCACCTCTAGACCTTCCCCTCCGAGCAGGGTTAGCGGTTCACCTTCCACCTCAATCCACACTGGCACATCAGGCTCTAACGCCGTCGCAGTGTAGACGACCTGGGCCAACCGCCCGATCATTGAGGCACTGCCACCACCCACGGTAAAGTCTGCTGATAAGTCAACATGAACGCCGTCAGATTCTACCGAAAGCGCTATCAGTTCCGTCTCGGGCGGAATACCGGTGGCGATACCGGCTCCCTCTGGCCCACTCATCAGGTCAGCAAACGCGAGCCCCAGCGCATCGGTCGAGGAAGACGCCGCTGGCAGGTCAACGGTCGCGGGATTGAGTGCCACCGTTTCGCCATCGGCTGATAGCCAATAGAGCGTACTCTCACTGACAGCGGGTGTCTGAGCCACGTCCGCGTCGGGCAGATCAGGCACTTCAATGGGCTCAGCCGTCGGGGCCTCGAACCCTTCCGGCACGGCCTCACCTTCGATTTCAAGCTCAGGAAAATCGGCCAGGGGTTCAGGCGGAGAGATGGCCCGCCAGGTGAACCAAGCCGTGGCGCTACCGGCACTAAGGACGATCGCGGCGAACGCCAGCACAATACCAAGGGGCGGTCGACGCCGGGGTGATTTGTCTTCCATAGCTCAAGCCCTAACACTACTGACAGAATGACACAGCGCCTTGCCAATCGGGGGAACGCCCTATGACACTTCCTCCCGGAGATTAAGGTCAACTCTGCTCTCTAATCTCCGTCTAAGAGGGGCGAGTCTGGATCAATCCGGACAAAAAAAACCAAATCCAGGGCTTGGGGCTGCAGTTCAAAGTTCAGCACGCGGGCGACAACATTCACCTCTTCAAACTGTTTGAGGGTGAGTTCAGAGTCGATGCCCGTCAAAAAAGCATCCAACAACTGATTGGGGACAGGTTGATCGTCAATCACCACAGTGGGTTCGACCAAAACTAACTGGTGACCATCCACAATTTCTAAGCCAGTTTCGACCAAGGCTTCAACCTGTTCTTCTAAAACCCGATCTTCTAAATCAATCGTCACCTGCACCCGATTACCGGTGAGAAATTGAATGCGAGGATTGCCCAACCCATAGCGATTCTTTTCGCGGTCAGAGGCGCCGGGCAGGTTGAAGCGCAGAGTATCGAGCAGATCCTGCACTCGCGGTGACTGCAGCAGCAAGTTCAGGTCGGCGGTATCGAGGATGATGTGGCTCGCCGCTTGCACCGGTTCATCGAGGGCAAATTTACCCGACTGCAGAGCGCGTAGATCGACATCAATCGGATCCGTCTCGACATCGAGTGTATCAATCCGCAGCTCAGGAATGGGATAGATCCCCCGGCCAGCGAAACGAACGCGATCAATCCGACCGCCCCCCAGCTGAAAGTTGGAGGCATTGTCAATGCGGACATCAATCAAGTCGGCCTTGTCAATGCGATCACGAATCAAGCCCTCGGCCACCTGGTCAGCCACTAAGCCTACGGGAGAAATGAGCGTAAACAGGCTCGACAGAATAATCGTGATCCATTCCATCTCATTTTCTCTCTCGTTGATAGGTCTTGAAGCCAGGCGCTTTGGGGGATGGTCACGGTTACAATGCGCCGATCCTCGGAGCGCCGCATTGTAACCACGGTGGATAAGAACTGGAAAATTTGGGCTGCCCGACCTCGCCCCTAGGCGTTGGCCACCCATGATTTTATCGTCGAAACCACTTCCGACAACGCCATTTCTTCAGCGGTTTGAGTCGCTCGCTGCACGACTTCGACCTTGCCCTCTTTGAGCGATCGCCCCGTCACAATCCGAAACGGAATCCCCACCAAATCGGCATCTTTAAACTTTACGCCCGCCCGCTCTTTGCGGTCATCCAAAAGTGTTTCCACGCCTGCGGCATTCAGTTCGGCATAGAGGGTTTCAGCAGCGCTCATCTGGGCTTCGTCATTGATATTAGGCACCACGACAATCGCGTGATAGGGCGCGATCGCGACCGGCCAAATAATGCCATTTTTATCGTAGGACTGCTCCACCGCAGCTTGGGCTAAGCGCGATACGCCCACCCCATAGCAGCCCATCCACAGCGGCACTTCGTCACCAGACTCGGCAGTGCAGGTCGCGCCCATGGCCTGGGAATATTTTTGGCCCAGCTGAAAGATATGACCGATTTCAATGCCCCGCGCGACTTGCAGCGTTTGCGCTGGATCATGAACGGCGCGATCGCCGGCTTGCGCTGCCCGCACATCTACCGTCAGCGCGGGCAACGGATACTCTTGGTTCCAGTTACCGCCCACCGTGTGGTGCCCGGCCTCGTTGGAGCCGGTGACAAAATTCTTCAGGGCGATCGCCGTTTCATCCACCATCCTTAAAAATTTGGCCTCCAATCCCTGCACGTCTGACTTCACATAATCATCGGTAAGATCAGGGGCAATGTACCCCAGGGGCAAGGACTGGGCGGCCCATTTACCCTGGGCCTCAGCGTCAGGCACGACCAGGGCAATCACGGTACTCGCACCATAGTTGCCTGCCAGCTTCGACAGTTCGTTTTGCAGCTTGGTCTCGTTCACGTCTTGATCGCCGCGAATGCTGACCAACACCAACACTCCATGGCCGTTGTCATAGGTAACCTGATACAGCACGTTCTTGACAATTTGGGTCGGCGAGCAGTCGAGGAACTTCGCCAAGGAATCAATGGTTGGGGTATTCGGCGTTTCTAGCTTTTGATACGTGTCGAACGGGGACGGCACCGCATCCAGCGGCAGCGAAACGGCCTTTTCCACATTGGCCGCGTACTGGCCATCGGCGGTGTATAGCACCTCGTCTTCGCCGGCTTCGGCCAGCACCATAAATTCCGTTGACCCCGAGCCGCCGATCGCCCCAGAATCCGCATCCACCGCGCGAAATTCGAGCCCGCACCGCTGCAAAATATTGGTGTAGGCGGTGTACGTATCCTGATAGGTCTGCTTCAGACTCTCCTCAGTTACATGAAAGGAGTAAGCGTCTTTCATAATGAATTCGCGACCGCGCATCAACCCAAAGCGGGAGCGAATCTCATCGCGAAATTTGGTTTGAATCTGATATAGATTCAGCGGTAGCTGACGATAGGACCGGATCATGTCGCGGGCGATCGTGGTAATGACTTCTTCATGAGTCGGCCCGAGGGCCATTTGACGCTGACGCCGATCAACCAGCGAAAACATAATGCCCTCAGCCTTGGTGTAGGTGTCCCACCGGCCCGACTCCTGCCACAATTCCGCCGGCTGCAGCTGCGGCAGCAAACATTCTTGCGCGCCGATGGCGTTCATCTCATCGCGCACGATGTCCGACACTTTGGTGAGCACGCGCCAGAGCAGCGGTAGATAGGCGTAGACTCCAGCGTCAATGCGCCGCATATAACCGGCCCGCAACAATAGCTTGTGACTAGGAATTTCGGCCTCTGCCGGGTCTTCTCGCAGGGTTACAAACAGCATCTGAGAGAGGCGCATGGAAAGTCTCCTGCCAACGGTGCAAAATATCTCACAGCATTGTAGAGACTTTTGGCCCTGCACTGAACGTTCAATTTCATCCGCCGACGGGGCATCTTGCTAATAGCGCATCGATTCATCACCGGTGACTGCCTCACCCCCCCAGCGGTGCTCAGCCATCGCCCGTTGCCAACGCCGAATACTCTAGATTTTCAGGAAAAACTTGCGCAGTATTGCGATGTGAGCGGCTATTTCCGCCCCTACCGGCTGTTCTCAAGCGCTAGCGAAACGTCGCGCAAGATTAACATTCTTAACAAACTCTCACGATCCGCCTTAAGGCGATCGCCATTTTGTCAACCAGGATGCAGTTTAGCAAAGGCAGAGATCGCTATGATGCAGCTACTTTCAGTGATATCGCCCCAAGATCCTTTTATTAAAAAATAGTGATCAAAAGATCGCCGTTCTCTCTCATAAATGTTACGATAGTTTACAGAAAGCATGTTTTGGCTGAGTTGCTCTCATCTGGCAATCGAGAGTGACCTTCGTAACTACTTGGCCTTCATCCTTCATAGCGGTTTTACTGGTATCTCTGTTCCATGAAAACATCCCAAAGCACCGACCTCGTACGCACTTACCTCAAAGAGATTGGGCGGGTGCCGCTGCTCACCCACGAAGAGGAAATTCTTTTGGGTAAGCAGGTGCAGCAGTTAACTGCATTGGAGAAGCACCGAGCCGCCTTGAGTGACGAATTAGAGCGAGAACCCACTAAAGAAGAGTGGGCTGCTGCTGCTGATCTCTCAGTGGCTGAACTCATCAACACGGTTCGCGTGGGCAAGCAGGCCAAGCGCAAGATGGTCGAGGCCAACCTGCGTCTAGTGGTTTCTGTTGCGAAGAAGTACATCAAGCGCAACGTCGATCTGCTGGATTTGATTCAAGAAGGCACCATTGGCATGCAGCGGGGCGTTGAGAAGTTTGACCCAACCAAGGGCTACCGCTTTTCGACCTATGCTTACTGGTGGATTCGTCAGGCCATCACGCGGGCGATCGCTGAAAAGAGTCGCACCATCCGCCTGCCAATTCACATTACTGAGAAGCTGAACAAAATTAAGAAGGTTCAGCGGCAGTTATCGCAGCAGCACGGTCGCGCCGCTTCTATCGCCGAAATCTCCGAAGCCTTAGAACTCTCTCCTCAACAAGTACGTGACTATCTTGAGAAATCCCGACAGCCGCTATCGCTTGATCTGCGCGTTGGCGACAATCAAGACACCGAGCTGAGTGAACTGCTCGAAGACGACGGCATCTCGCCTGAAGAGTTCGCCACCCAGTCATCGCTCCGCAGTGACTTAGACAAGCTCATGATTGAGCTGACCCCGCAACAGCGTCAGGTCTTGACGCTGCGGTTTGGGCTTACTGATGGCAAGACCATGACCCTAGCTAAGATCGGCGAGATTCTTAGCGTTTCTCGTGAACGCGTGCGCCAAATCGAACGCGAGGCCCTAACCTCATTGCGCAAGCGCCGGGGCGACGTTCGAGAATATCTAGCCAGCTAACGTCAGTTTCGGCTTAAGACTGTTTTCGAATCTCCTCTAAAATTAATTTGCACCCTGAATTAGGGCGCGTCATCAATCAAACTCGAAAGCCTGACGGTATGGGCATTACCGTGCCCATACCGTCAAACCATTTAGCGGCTGAACTCCTTCAGTATCAGAGCTCAGCCGCTAAATGAGAACAGGATGACAGTCTCTAATTCAAGAAGGATTTGCCAGCCGCGCTTGTCGCCAGATCCACCAGGCCGCTAAGCAAACAGTGCAGTTGCCAACGACCGTCATCGCCGCTTGCAGAGTGACCAACCAGGCTAGAGCGTCAGCGTTATCGAAAAAGTGCCAGGTGCAGGCACACATCGCGCTGACTAAGGCGGGCAACATTGCAAACGACAACGTGCGCCATGCGGTCAGCCCACTGACGGCGGCATACTGCCAGATAAACCAGATAGCGGCGATCCATTCCACCACGCTGGTAATGTGAACGACCCAGGTTGGAATAGAGAGCGCATGCATGGCTTGAGGTCAAGTCAGAAAGAATAAACCGCTCGGAGAAGCCTGTAGAAAGCCCATGGCTTTTCCCAGTTGGGTTCTCTGCAGTCTACAAAAGTCTGGGGCAGAAGATCAGCCGGAGAACTATTGTTGATTATTGTGAGAGGCACTTTTTGATTGAGGCCAGGATGAGAGTTGTATTGTGCGGCTATTACGGCATGGGCAACGGGGGCGATGAGGCCTTACTGGCGGCGCTCTTGCAGATGCTACCCGCTCATGCCGTTCCGGTTGTGCTGTCGGGCAATCCCGCTGAGACGGCGGAGCGGTACCAGGTCGAGGCCTATTCTCGCCAGTCTTTGAGCGGTCTGTGGGCCGCCTTCAAGGGGGCGCAGGCATTTGTTTGGGGCGGAGGCAGCTTGATGCAGGACGCCACTAGCGCCGCGAATCCGGTTTACTACGGCGGGCTCATGTTGTTGGCTCAGATGATGGGGCTCAAGACGGTGGCTTGGGCCCAGGGCATTGGCCCCCTCAAGCGTGGCTGGACCCGGCACCTGACCCGTAAAACGCTGCTGCAATGTACCGGTGTCACCCTGAGAGATCGAGCCTCAGCGGCTCAAGCGGCAAACTGGCGGGTGCGGGCCTGGTTGGCACCTGACCCGGTGTGGGCACTAGCCTCAAAGCCGGTCGAGGGCTTAGCTGACTTTCCGGCCCCTCGGGTGGCTGTGGCGCTGCGATCGCATCCGTGGCTAACCGCGTCTCGACTCAGCCAGTTGGGCGAAGCATTGGCAAACTTTCAGACAGCGACGAGCACCAGCATTTGGTTGGTGCCGTTTCAAGCGAGTAAGGATTTGCCCGTGGCTGAAGCGATTCAGCCTTATCTCAAGGGGCCGAATCAAATTCTATCTGTCAGTAATCCGAAGCAGCTTAAAGGCATCTTTCGCGGAGTTGAAATGGCGATCGCCATGCGGTTGCATGCGCTCATTATGGCGGCAGCAGAAGGATGTCGATGCTTTGCCCTGAGTTATGACCCTAAAGTGACCTACGTCGCCGAAGATCTCGACATTCCTGGCTGGGAGATGGCCCCGACCACTGCCGCCACTGACGCTGACTTCGCCTTAGCCTCCTGGCCAGAGACGGTTGCTCAAATGACCCAAACGCTATTGCGCCAATACGCGGATGGGTTACCCGCCTCACCCGATCAAATTCAATCGCGCGTCGACCGGGCCTTGATGCATCAAGAACTCCTCAACCAATTTTTGGTCAATTCCTAGCGCCGTCCATTGTGCCTACTGTTATGGCAGTCACCAATTCGGTTAGGACCAGACTTTGGAGCCACTTTGCTGATGCGCTAAGAATTAGAGCGCTTCTAGGTGGCCTCAACAAAGTGGCCAGCGCCATACTATTGCACCTGTTTGAGATTGCTTAAAAACAGAAAACCTGAGTGCCCAGCGAGCCAGCCCTGCTTGCGTAGCAAACAAATCTGGCCTCACTGGCGTTCTCAGGCTTTCAAAACACACTGATGGTAGGGGAAATCACTGAGGACAGCGATTTCTATGTCAATAAATTAACTTGAGAGCAATAGGCGACGGAAGAGGGCTCTACCCCCTCATTAGAGATAATTTCTTGACAATTAGGTTTGAGATCGGAATTTCTGTGTTACACCATAGGAATTAATCAAGTCAGTACGCTATATATGCCGTTCGCCCTCTTTGAAAACTGCTAACAGTTCCCTAAGGATATGAGTGAAGGAAACGTGCCATCCCACTCCAACGACGCCAACTCGATCGACGCCTCTGCCCCAGCCACTCCACGCCGAGCGCCAACACCACCCAGGTCTGATGACTGGGAAGTGGTTCCTCTTGCCGGTAAGCCTCCCGTAGCTGCGAATCCTGCGGCTGCCTCCCCTTCAGCGGCGCAGAGTTCAACGAATCGAGTCACTGAGCTGCAGTCGCGGGTGCTCGACCTCAATCAGTGTAATGAGGTGCTGTTAGCCCGGGTCAATCAATTAGAAGAGGCTCTCGAACGATCGCAGCAAACGCTGCAGCAAGAGGTCGAGCGATCGCAGCGGCTCACCCATGACGACAAAGTAACGACTGCCCAAACCCAGTCCGTGGCTCAGCTATTGAGCGAATTGGAGCAGACCCACGGAGCGCTAGAGCGCCAAACTATTTTGGCTGAGACCTTGAGTACTCAGCTGCAAACCCATCAGGCCCGCAGTCAGCAACTCGAACAAGACTGTGTCATCTTGCGTCAAGAAAAGATCGAGCGGGCGCAGCAGTTGCAGACCGCCGAAGCGACCTGTGCTGATTTGCGATCGCGCCTGCAGCGTCAGCAGCGCTACACGCTGCAGTTCAAAGCGGCTCTAGAAAAATGTCTCGACACCTCAGCGTTTGGGCATACGGCTCATAGTATCGAGCAGGAAGACATCACTGATAACGTAGCGGCCAGCCAGTCAGCGGCAATCTTAGATCCCGCCATCATGCCGCGCTCTGAACGCATTCAACCTTGGTCGGCAGGCACCACTCCCGCCCAAGCTGATCCTCAACTGCTTTCCTTAATGCGGGGCAAATCGACGCCCACGGCGGAGCCGACGCTACTCGCTAACACTGATACCTCACCTGCTGTCACCGATTTTTCGCCACCGTTGCCGACAGCGTCTGAGCCAACGGCTCCCCTCGAACCCGCGATCGCGACTACCAGCGACGCCGAAAACAAGCTCTGGCAAGACGTTGAGCGCGTTATCAATAATCCCACTCCGGGCTCGGAGGGGGACAGATCGCCAACCGCAGACACCGTTGCACCCACCGTCGCTGCCGATTCACCGCCGTCTGCGACACCGGCCCCCCCTAAAACCGTTCAGTTTACGGAGCCGATTCCGTGGGGAAGTCCCGCACCAGCAGCAACTCCGACAGAGCTTGAGCCAGCAGCTACCACCCTGACGCCGCGTGAGGTCGCTGAAAATCTAAAAGCGGCGCTCGAAAACACCTCGGCAGCCAGCAACGCTGAATCATCTTTTTCCTCACGAACGGCAGGCCAATCGTCAGCGCCTGCACCTCGGGCTTCAGTTCCTCCCCAACCTTCAGCATTTGCCACCACGATTCCGGCGTTAGAGGCCATGAATAGTCCTCAGGCTTCGCCTTCGCCGATTGTGCATCCGCTGCGTCCTACTCAGCGCAAACGCAAATCTTTATCCGCGGTTGAGCTGCCGAGTTTCCCCCCGTTGCCTAAGGTTAAGCAAGATTAACGTCTGGCCTAACCCCCTGGATTTGTGATCGCCTTTACGATTGCCGCCATCCTACAGCGAACTCAACTGGAGATGAGGCTGCGCACTGCAGGCGTGGAGTCCACCCTAGATTAGACGTGGAGTCCGCCTTAGATTCATTACAATCAGGCAGATCAATGTCTGGATCGATAGGTTGGGGTGGCTAAAGTATCAGTCGCTGAAGCGCAAAACTTGCCCCAAGACGGCCAGGCGTGAGCAGTTCCAATGATCAATGTGGGAAACAATCTCACCAGCTGCATTAAGGCGATACTCGGTCCAACCCGAAATTGCGACGGGCGGTCGCCAAGGCAGTGGGGTAATCCAACTCAACGTCCAATAGGTGTGAAAGGTCATTGCATCAACGGACTCAAGTCTATGCAATTTCAGACAGGGTTCGCGAAACCAGCGAGCAATAAAGCCAATCATTTGGCGATAGCGCTCTACCCCGCAAAAGCGATTGAGCGGATCTTGAAAATACACGTCTGGCGCATACAGGTCGTAGCTCTGCTCGGCCGGAAAACGTGCATAGTCTTGGCGGATGCGATCGCAAATCGTCTCAATATCCATCACGTCTCCTCAGTCCACAGTCGTTCTAGCTGTCGCCGCCAAGCCTCTAACGCCTGCCCCTGATAGTCACTATCGGCCATATCGCCCATCATGCCCTCGCTGTAGAAGCGATCGAGGGTTTGCAGAGTGGTTTCTAAAGATTGCCCTTGCTGCTTAGCCGCAGCAATGATTTGTCGAATCTGCTGCTCAATTAAAGTACTGAAGAAAGGATCAACGCCTGCCTGTTTCATCACCAGTAACCGATTAATCGCCGACTCCAAGCACGGTTCTGTCAGGCTCGCTAGCTCATCTTGAAACACGCCCCACAAAACGTTTTGATGCAAGGCATAGCGAGCCTCTTGAGTCAGGTCAAAATTAGCGCTGAGGATTGCGGTGAGATAGGGTTGAGCGTCTGGCGCTGGGACGATGGGCACCAGCAGACGCAACCAGCTTTGATTGGCCGAGAGCAGCACCAGCAAGCGAAAGTCGGCAGCTTCTACCTGCCAAGCATCCGGCGGGTTCACTTGCGTTTGCTCCCCAAAGCGCCCCTGCAGGTAGGTTGTGATGTCTTTGATTTCCATATCCTCACCTTAGCAAGGAGTTTGTTTGACAGAATAGTTTTCATTAAAAAAGAGCGCCGCCGGTCGGGCAACGCTCTTTTGATTCACCTTTGGATATTAGGCGGTTAGACGAGCCACTCTTCAACCGCGTCTTCTTTCGTATTGGTTCGACGGTAAGGCGTTTCACGGTTGAACTTCATGTGAATAGCCCGATTTTGTTCACCGTCAGCCGCGACTGCAAAGATCGGATAGTCAATGAGCCCATCTTGGAAAGACATTTGGAACCGGAAAGTGCCATCCGAGTTGAGCTTAATGGGCTTGCCACCAACTGTCACGGTTGCATCAGGCTCGGTTGCGCCATAAACAATCAGTTCAGCATCGGCCACTAGCCAAAACTCACGGGGGCGAACTGGCGGTGCCGATGCCGAGAAGCCCGCACCTGACATGGTGAGCCCCGACATCGTCGGCACTTCGCCCGCCCACATGCCAACGCCCGAAGGGAAAACATAGGAACTCACTGGCATGGCGAAAGAGCTGACCGCCGAACTCGGAACCTGCTGCATTGAGCCGAACAGCGAGCCCGCAATCCGCTGAGCCTCAGCAGATTCAGCCATACCGAAGATTTCTTCGTAAAGCTCGTTGCTGCCGTAGGCGGTTTCCACTCGCTTGGTGGGGTGAGTGAGCGTTTTAATCGTGGTGCCGCGCAGGTCTTGATCCCAACCAACGGTCATGAAGTGATCTTCAATCCAATCGGAGGGGTAGACGGGGGGAATGTGTACCTGAGCCGAACGGGCCAACAACAGCCAGCGGCCATCGTTGCACAGATAGCCTATCTCGATCGCATAGTCGCGATCGCTAACAGGAATTGGTAAGTACCATTCCCGAGCCAGCTCATCACATTCGTACTGCTGCAAGCTATGGGGGGCCTGATAGTTCATATCGATGTCAGTGACATCGTAAAAACGCAGGGCTAAACGAGCCCCGCCCTGACGGCGCAGCTCTTCTTTATGGCTGTTAGGAATATCCCAGTAGGTGTATGCCCACTGCGGGTCACGGGGCATCAAAACAATTCGGCTCTCGCCATAGCCACTGGGCAAATCAGGCAAGCCTTCATCAACTGACGCTAAGACTTCAGCGGGAATCGGCTCAGTCGAGGGAATAAACTTAGACGCTTCAACTTCAGTTTGCCCCTCAACACTGGCAGCAGGGGCCGGGACAGAAGCGGTGCGACGAGTCTGAGCCGCCTTAATGGCATCAATCAACTCCGATTTGCGCATGCGACTGTAGCGCGAGACCTCATACTCGCTGGCAACTCGACGCAGTTGCCGTAGCGTCATGTCATTAAGAGACGGGATCGATGGGGACATAAAATTCACTCCTAACGCGGTGAGATAGCCATAAAAAATACCGGGGATCGAAATCCACAACTTGGGGATCACGAGTTGGCCACACTATGACAGATCTACATCAATTCCAGCAACCCCTATGACGCATACACTTAAAGGCTTTCAACGGTAAAACAAGCTTTTTGGGGATCGCAATGTCTTGTTTTCATGACACAAAGATCTTGGACTGTATGAATGTTGTGTTTCTATGACTTTTTGATCTCCGCTCACTTTTAGTCAGTTGTGAAGGCGTCTACAGACCTGGAATAGCGGGTGAGTGGCGTGGTTGAATAGCGAATGAAAAAGTGTGTGCGAGGAGTGCGTGAGTGAGTGAGTTTTCTCCAAGCCAGGCGGGGGGAAGTCGAGTAATCAGCCGGATTCTGCCGCCGGCCATTCGATTTTGGTTGTCCACCCAACTCGACCATGTGGAAAATTTGAACTTCCAGATTGAGGGGCGTGATCGCGACTTACTCTCAGGTCACATTCCGGAAGTCGTTCTGTCCGCCCAGAAAGCTATCTACCAGGGCATTCACTTGAGCCAAGCGGACGTCAAAGCCAGCGGCATCCGCGTCAATTTAGGTCAGGTGCTGCGTCGCAAGCCTTTACGTTTGCTGGCGGCCTTTCCCATCAGTGGTCAGGTGTTTCTCACCACGGCTGATTTCAATCAATCCTTGCAATCACCGCTCTTAGGTACGGGTCTCTATGACCTGCTGCGCCTGCTCAGCCAAGCGCAATCAGAGGCTTCGCACCTACAGGCGGTCTTGCAAGCCCTGCCCAACCACACGGTGTTGCCCCACTACCGCCCCACCGCCAGCATCGAAGCAGAGCAGATCATTTTGCGGCTCATGCCCGATCAGCAAGCCGATTTGCCACCGATCGCGATCGCCACGCAATTGATGGTTCAAGATGGGCATCAGCTCTGCCTCAAAGATCCCCACTGGCTGATAGATACGATCTCAGAAGAATCAACCCCGCTGCCCAGCCTGCAGGGATTTGCTATCGATTTGGGCTCTCAGGTGCAGTTGACAACCTGTGAAATTCAGGCCGAGCAGCTTTCCCTAGCTGGAACTGTGCAGGTTTTGCCCACGCCTGACGGACATTGAGACCATCAAGTTCACGTCAGCGACGGCAATCAGGCCCCATGCGCACTGCCTCGCACTGCTGCGCCAAGCCATCAGCCCATCCCGAGCCTTGAACGCCGGTTCCCAACGATTCCCCGCTATTCACCCACCTAGCAATCAACAACTTTCAATAAAAGTGGTCGGGAAGCTCTGCCCGCTGTAACCGTGTTTCCTTAAACTGAGTTGGAATACTTTTGACTGTCCCCATACATCCCCGGAAAACTGTTATGGACGAGATTGCACTTTGGCAACGTTATCAGGACTGGCTCTATCACCACGAGGAGCTCAATCTCTATCTCGACATCAGCCGCATCAGATTTGATGCGGCTTTCATACAGCAGATACAGCCGAAATTTGCCGCAGCTTTTGCTGCCATGACAGCGTTGGAACAAGGGGCGATCGCCAACCCTGACGAAAACCGCATGGTGGGCCATTATTGGCTACGGGACCCAGACCGGGCACCGTCTCCGGCTCTCAAACAAGATATTCTGTCTACCATTCAAGACATCAAAATATTCACCGAGCAGGTGCACACGGGTAAGTTGTGTCCCCCCGGCCAAGACAAGTTCACCGATCTGCTGTGTATTGGCATCGGCGGCTCAGCCCTTGGTCCTCAGTTTGTATCCGAAGCGCTCACGGCTGATCAGCCACCCCTTAAAGCGCATTTCATTGACAACACCGATCCGGCGGGGATCGATCGCATCCTGCATCGATTGGGCGATCGCCTCGCAACCACGCTCGTGATCGTCACCTCTAAATCCGGTGGCACGCCTGAAACCCGCAATGCCATGGTTGAAGTTCAGCACCGCTTTAACCAGTTGGGCCTGAACTTTGCGAAACAGGCCGTCGCCGTAACCGGCATTGACAGCAACCTCGAAAAAGTCGCCCTCCAACAGGGGTGGTTAGGCACCTTTCCCATGCATGGCTGGGTCGGTGGCCGCACCTCAGAACTCTCTTCCGTAGGACTATTACCGGCCGCACTCGAAGGCATCGACATGATCGCCATCTTAAACGGCGCTAAAGTCATGGACGCGGCGACTCGCGTGGCGGAGCTGCGCCAAAATCCGGCAGCCATGCTCGCCATGAGCTGGTACTTTGTCGGCGAAGGCCAGGGACTGAAGGATATGGTGCTATTGCCCTACAAAGATAGTCTGGCCCTGTTTAGCCGCTATTTACAGCAGTTAGTGATGGAGTCCCTCGGCAAAGAACAAGACCTCAATGGTCAGGTGGTCAACCAAGGCATCGCCGTCTATGGCAACAAGGGTTCAACCGACCAACATGCCTACGTTCAGCAACTGCGCGAAGGGGTCAACAACTTCTTTGTCACCTTTATTGAAGTGTTGAAAGATCGAGAAGGTGATTCCATCGCCATTGATGAGGGGGCAACGGCTGGCGACTTTCTCTGTGGGTTTTTGTTAGGTACCCGACAGGCACTTTACGACAATCAGCGAGATTCCATCACCATTACCGTCCCCCAGGTGACTCCTGAAATTGTGGGAGCACTAATCGCTCTATATGAAAGAGCTGTGGGTCTTTATGCAGCGCTGGTCAATATCAACGCTTATCACCAGCCAGGGGTTGAGGCAGGCAAAAAAGCCGCGGCTGGCATCTTACAACTGCAGACTGATGCCCTAGACGCCGTTAAAGCCGCCTCTGGTGCGATGACGATCGCTGACTTGGCGGCCCACATCAACGCTGCCGCCCAGATCGAGACCCTCTATAAAATCTTGCGCCACCTCAACGCGAATGAACGACACATCAAACTTTCAGGTACCCCGACTGATTTGAGCCATCTGCAGGTCGAGAGCCGTTAATAGCCGTCACCAGTTCGATGAGGCCAAGACTGCGGCCACTTTGCTGCGGCGCGAAGATTGAGAAGACTCCTTGGTATCCTCACTTACTCAGGAATTGAGACAGTGACGGCGGCGATCGCCACATACATATCGTCATTTTTATCATTTAACTCCGGAATCGCCTTGCCCGGTACGACCATGCCCCCCGACTCTAGAGTGAGCGTTTTCTGACCAAAGGGTAGAACCGCCAAGACCTCATCCTGTCTAACGGTTTCGGGAAAGGGGACAGCCACCTGCACCGCGACTAACATCTCGCTGGGATGATCTAAACCAGCGACTTCCCACACGCCCGGTAGCGCGTTGTGGGCGATCGCATTGCGCACCGCACGAGCGGCTGCCACCGTGGGGTCTTGACCATGCTGATCAACCCCCATCCCCATTTCAATGACCAGCCGTTTCTGCATCATCTGTTTTTCCTTAAACACCGGATTCTCAAAGCTCTGGCCTGCCCCGCCGGAGAGTACACCCCAGCGTCTAAATCGCGAGAGGTGCTCAACCATTATGCGAGAGTCACCCGCTCATCCCATCGCTGGCGGCTCAAACATTTGCCGGTGGAGCCGTATAGCCCTGAATATTTTCCGGGCGAAAGCGGCGGATGATCGGCGTGGCGAGTCGAATCTCCGCATCGGACCCTCGCACCACTAGCAAATACTTGCCCGCTTCTAAGCGGTTGCGATAGGACAGAGCATCGCCACTGCCAAAGGCCGCTCCCGCCCCACCACCAACAAAAAAGGCTCCCATTGCCCCTGACCCGGCCCCCAGCAGCCCGCCGATGATCTGGTTGCCCCCAGCACCGGCCCAAGGGAATGTATCCAGACCCGTGACCGCATTAAAGCCAAAACCGGCAATAAACCCAAAGGGCACTAACCAAACCATCATCAGTCGCATTTGCTTCCAGGCTTCATTGGCCGGGTCGATGAGACCATATTCATCAGCAGTTTTGTACCCCTTACCCAAGATTGCCACTTCCCCCATCGCGAACTTAGCCTCTTCCAAAGCGGAATAGGCCCCTTCGACTTGGATGCGATCGCTCAAAACAGCTATCAAATAATTCATGGGGCTCTAGCACACCGTTCCATTACATCAGAGTCACTAGGCTTCATTATTACGTGTCAGCGCGATCGCCATAGCTGGATTTTGATTTGCGCCCCACCCTTCCCCCACTGCTGAACCTGCAGACCAAGCTGCCCCACGCGAGCCCCGCTGGATGGTCGTTAATCAAGGCGCTGGCATCTTTCTCGTGCCGGCTTGTCAGCCCAGTCACCGTCGCGTAGATAACCGGATAGCGTTATCTGTCGCCAGGCATCACCAAACAGAAAAACCTCGAAGCGACAGCGCGACGGGGTAATATAGCAGACATACCCTTTGAGGTGTGGCACCGTTGTAGCTAACTGCGTAGGTACTTATGAGACAGTTATTAACCCGTTTTTTCGCCCTTATTCTCGTTGCCGTCATTGGTCTAACCGGTTGCAACAGTGCTGGGGTGAGTGGGCAAATGTCTGGGGACTATCGCCAAGATACCTTGACCGTAATTGAGACCTTACGGACGGCCATCAATCTCTCGGCCGACGACCCTGACAAAAATGTGGCGGAGGCCAGCGCCCGTAACCTAATCAACGATTTCTTTTCGTTCTACCGCCGCGACAATGCGGTCGAAGGGCTCAGTTCTTTCGCGACCACCCGAACTGCCCTCAACGCTCTAGCGGGCCACTACAGCTCCTACCCTAATCGTCCAATTCCAGACAAACTCAAAAATCGATTAGAACAAGAATTCAAACAAGTTGAAGCCGCTCTCAAGCGGGGAGCATAAGCGCTTTAACGGCAACTCCTCAACTCCGTAGTCGGCTATTCGTCGTGAATTATCTGTCGCTGTCCTGATGAATCGGCGATTGCCCGGCCATCATACCCACGCTGAATCCTCTTGCTCGACACCGGCCCCTTTCCGGTAAACGACACCCCTCAAAGACTGCCTCTGCTCAAGCCAGGGGCGGTCTTTCGTGATTTAGCAGCCAACCCCTTAAAAAATAGTTTGACGGGGATTGCTTATCTTTGCTAGAATCGCAATTCTGTAGTGGAGTGCTGAGTAAAGGACATGAAAGTCCGCGCATCCGTCCGAAGAATGTGTGATAAGTGTCGCGTCATTCGCCGTAAAGGCCGAGTGATGGTGATCTGTGCCAACCCGAAACATAAGCAACGTCAGGGGTAACATCCTTAGGCGATTGCTGGGTAGAAGAGGGCTAAGCATCGGTGGAAAAGCATTTCACCAAGTAGTTTTAGTCACGATGACTAAGCTGCACCGATATAGTGAAATTCAATGGGGAGATAGGAGTCAGTGGCACGCATTGCTGGCGTAGACCTGCCGAGAGATAAGCGGGTCGAAATTGGTCTGACATATATTTACGGTATCGGTTTGAGTCGGTCTCAAGCAATTCTTGGGAAAACGGGAGTCAATCCTGACATCCGTGTTCGTGATTTGACTGACTCAGATGTTTCAAGATTGCGGGATTCCGTCGAAAACGACTACGAAGTCGAAGGGGATCTACGCCGTCTTGAAGGCATGAACATTAAGCGACTGATGGATATTGGTTGCTATCGGGGGCGGCGTCATCGAGCCGGCCTTCCTGTGAGAGGACAGCGCACCCGAACCAATTCCCGCACCCGCCGCAGTGGCAAGCGCACTGTTGCAGGCAAGAAAAAAGCGCCTAAGAAATAGCGTACTAACTGACGGATTCCAGCTCAACGTCTAGCGAATAGACGGCAGGCAGGATCGCGTCAGTTTTTTGGTGACTGAGCAAAGACGGCAGACAGAGTAAATGGCTAAACCAACAAAAAAGACGGGTGGACGTAAGACCAAGAAGAATGTGCCCAACGGTGTCGCTCACATTCAGTCCACATTCAACAACACCATCGTGACGATTACCGACACCAATGGGGGTGCGGTTTCCTGGTCTTCAGCGGGTGCCAGTGGCTTCAAGGGTGCCAAAAAAGGGACTCCGTTTGCGGCCCAAACGGCAGCTGACAGTGCGGCCCGACGCGCCATGGATCAGGGTATGCGTCAAATCGAGGTCATGGTCAGTGGGCCCGGTGCGGGCCGGGAAACGGCCATTCGAGCATTACAAGCGGCTGGGTTGGAAATTACATTAATTCGTGATGTGACTCCAATTCCTCACAACGGCTGTCGTCCGCCCAAGCGACGACGCGTTTAATTCGAGGTGTATTCAGAGTAGTGACAAGGCAAGGGAGGCACATCAGTGGCACAGTTTCAGGTTGAGTGTGTTGAGTCGTCAATTGGCGATGATCAAAGTCATTACAGTCGTTTTTTGATCGAACCGCTGGAGCGCAGTCAGGGCATCACTGTTGGCAACGCATTGCGTCGAGTATTGCTTTCAAACCTGGAAGGGACGGCAATTACGGCAGTGCGAGTTGCCGGAGCAACTCACGAATTTTCTACCGTACCTGGGGTTCGCGAAGACGTTCTGGATGTTCTGCTGAACATGAAAGAAGTGGTGCTCAAGAGCTATTCTGCTCAACCACAGATTGGCCGCTTACTGGTTCAAGGACCAGCCAAGGTAACAGCAGGCCATTTTGATTTGCCTTCTGAAGTGGAAATTATCGATCCCGATCAGTATGTTGCCACCGTGGCAGAGGGACATACTCTCGAAATGGAATTTCGGATCGAACTGGGCAAAGGCTATCGGGCGATCGAGCGGAGTCACGATGAAGCGGCTGCTTTAGATTTCATGCAGATCGATGCGATCTTCATGCCTGTCAGAAAGGTGAATTACACCGTAGAAGACGTGATGGAAGGTGGCTCTTTGAAAAAAGACCGCTTAGTCATGGAAGTGACCACAAATGGCAGCTTGACCCCTCAGCAAGCCATGAGCGAAGCGGCAGCAATTTTGGTTTCGTTGTTCAATCCTCTCAAGGATGTGACGCTAGAGCCGAAATCTGACGAAGAGCCGAAGGAAGAAGATCCCACCAATCATATTCCCATTGAAGAGCTGCAGCTCTCGGTAAGAGCCTACAACTGCCTCAAGCGGGCTCAGGTCAATTCGGTGGCCGATCTTTTGGACTTCACTCAGGAAGACCTGCTGGAAATCAAGAATTTCGGGCAAAAGTCGGCAGATGAGGTGATTGAGGCGCTGCAGCAGCGTTTGGGCATTACGTTGCCCGCTGAGAAGTCGGCCAAGACTGCTTAGCCAAAGGCTTTCCCCAACTGTGGTTGGGGATATTTTTCCGAAGCTCCCCGCTTCGGATTTTTATTGTTGAGTTGTGTCAATTGAAGGAGGGAAGTGACCATGCGCCATGCTTGTCGTGTCCCAAGACTGGGAAAACCGGCTGATCAACGCCGAGCTTTATTGCGATCGCTCACGACTGAGCTGATCCGCAATGGTCAAATTAAAACGACTAAAGCCCGCGCTCGGGCGGTGCGCTCAGAAGCAGATCGAATGATCACGTTGGCTAAAGATGGGTCTCTGGCGGCTCGCCGTCGAGCGTTGGGCTATATGTACGATAAAAGGCTGGTTCATGCGCTGTTCGAGCAAGCTCAGGATCGGTACGGCGAACGTAACGGCGGATATACCCGCATCTTGCGTACCGTTCGTCGCCGAGGCGATAACGCTGAAATGGCCATCATTGAGCTGACTTAGCCACGCACTTACCCGCTATCATGTCGCGTCCGACCCCCTTACCTGACCAATTGCATACCCATGGCACTCCCCGGTGGACTCAACTCCAGCGGGTTGCCATTGTCGTACAGTATGTCGGCACTCACTTCCACGGCTGGCAGCGTCAACCGCGTGACCGAACAGTGCAGGGGGATATCGAGACGGCGATCGCCAGTGTGTTGGGCCAGGCTGTGACCCTTTGTGGGGCGGGGCGAACCGATACCGGCGTCCATGCTGCCGCTCAGGTTGCTCACTTTCCTGCCCCGACAATGATTCCCGCCCAGCGCTGGGCGAGTATCCTCAACAGTCGCCTCCCGGCAGACATCGTGATTCGGGCAGCAGCGCGAGTGCCCGATGATTGGCATGCTCAGTTTTCGGCGCAGTGGCGACGGTATCGGTACACCATTTATACCAACCCGGTTCCGAATCTCTTTATTCGCCCGTTCTCTTGGCATTACTATCATCAGCCTTTGAGCGAGGGGCTCATGCAAGCGGCTCTGGCCCCTTTGCTGGGTTACCATGACCTGACGGCCTTTCAGCGATCGGGCTCTAAGCGATCGCACGCTTGTGTGGAACTGCAGCACGTAGAATGCCGCCGTCGGGAGCAATTTGTAACGGTGGAACTGCAGGCGAACGGTTTTTTGTACGGCATGGTACGTCTCCTGATGGGGATTTTGGTCCAGGTCGGACGGGGAATTCTCAGTGTGGAAGAGTTCACGGGTCTCTGGCAAAATCAACAGCGAGACCAAGTCAAGTACGCAGCTCCGGCCAGTGGCCTTTGCTTGTTACGAGTCGGGTATGAACATTTTCCCTTTCCGCCCAATATCTGGTACGACACACAACCACACTTTTGTTTCTCTCCCTGTTCTCCCCCGGTCGCCGTCTGAAATCTGTTGTTTGACCCCATTCAACGATCTTGATCCCCTTGCTCTGAACCTTTCAAAAGAAACCCATGACTAAAACCTACATCCCACCCGTTGATGAAATTGATCGTAAATGGTACGTCGTTGATGCGACCGATCAGCGCCTTGGCCGCTTAGCCACTGAGGTTGCCAGCATTCTGCGCGGTAAAAATAAACCCACTTTTACGCCGAATATGGATACCGGTGACTTTGTCGTCATCGTGAATGCGGAAAAAGTGGTTGTGACGGGCAACAAGTCTAGCCAGAAGCTTTATCGCCGTCACTCGGGACGACCCGGCGGGATGAAAACTGAGACCTTTGCGCAGCTTCAAGATCGAATCCCTGAGCGGATCATCGAAAAAGCGGTCAAAGGGATGCTGCCGAAAAATGCTTTGGGACGGAAGCTGTTTACCAAGCTGAAGGTCTATGCGGGTAATGAGCATCCCCACGACGCTCAACAGCCTGAGACACTGGTTATCAACACGACTCCTGGAGGAAAAGCATAATGCAAGCGACTGACAATACTGATCGCGTAGTTTATTGGGGCACGGGTCGCCGCAAATCGGCGATCGCTCGGGTACGTTTAGTGCCTGGCAGTGGTCAAGTTACCATTAATGGCCGTCCGGCTGAGCTGCATCTGCAGGGCAATGCGGCTTATCTGACGACTGTCAAGGCGCCCTTGGAAACGCTAGGCCTAGAAAGTGAGTACGACGTTCTGGTCAATGTCCATGGTGGGGGGCTCACGGGTCACGCTGACGCGATTAAAATGGGAGTAGCTCGGGCTCTGTGTGAGCTAGATCCGGAGAACCGGAAACCACTCAAGGTCGAAGGGTATTTGACCCGTGATCCCCGCTGTAAAGAGCGTAAGAAGTACGGCCTCAAGAAAGCTCGGAAAGCCCCTCAGTTCTCCAAACGCTAATTACAACTGGACCAATGTCTTGGGGGCGATCGCGCTGCTGAGACAGGTTTGCACTAAATTCCTTCTACTGATTGCGAGGTAACAATGCCAAAAGCTGAAATTCATCCTGAGTGGTATCCCGAAGCGAAGGTTTACTGCGACGGCAAACTGATTATGACCGTTGGATCGACGAAGCCCGAGTTGCATGTCGATGTGTGGTCGGGCAATCACCCCTTTTATACGGGCACTCAAAAAATCATTGATACTGAGGGTCGGGTTGAGCGCTTCATGCGGAAGTATGGCATGTCTGACTCAACGGCGGAGACTACGAGTACTGACTCTGAGTAACTTTCTGGACTCCGCCTTGAGTGGAATTCAGCGGGTCGTAATCGAGTCACGGAAGAAAAAATGGCCGAAGCTTATCTGCTAGATAAATTAAACTCGGTAAACCAAACGTTCTACGAGTTAACTCGGCGTTTGGCCGATCCGGACGTCGCTAAGAATCCGGATGAGTTTCAGCGGATTGCGAAGGCCCGCTCTTCTTTAGAGGAGACGGTTACAACCTACGATACTTGGAAAGAGCTGCAAGAAGAGTTGACCGGGGCTCGCGAAATTTATCGAGAGTCGAACAGTGATCCTGACTTGAAAGAAATGGCGGCGACAGAGGTCAGCGAACTCGAAGAACGCCTTGACGGGTTAGAAGCTCAGCTCAAGATTTTACTGCTGCCAAAAGATCCCAACGACGAAAAGAACATCATGTTGGAGATTCGAGCCGGCACTGGCGGTGATGAGGCCAGCATTTGGGCCGGCGATCTCGTCAGAATGTATTCGCGCTACTCAGAATCTCAGAAATGGCGGATTAAGCTAGTCAGCGAATCGACGGCTGACATGGGCGGCTTCAAGGAAGCCGTTTTAGAAATTCAGGGCGATAACGTCTACAGCAAGTTGAAGTATGAAGCTGGCGTGCACCGAGTGCAGCGAGTCCCTGTGACCGAGGCTGGTGGACGCGTGCATACTTCGACAGCCACCGTCGCGATTATGCCCGAAGTGGATGATGTCGAAGTTCATATTGACCCCACTGAGGTGGATATTTCGACCGCTCGATCCGGCGGAGCTGGCGGTCAGAACGTCAACAAAGTTGAAACTGCTGTCGACCTGTTTCACAAGCCCACAGGCATTCGAATTTTTTGCACGGAAGAGCGATCGCAGCTGCAAAACCGAGAACGCGCTATGCAGATTTTACGCGCTAAGCTTTACGAAATGAAGCTGCGAGAGCAAAAGGAGGCGGTCACCTCGATGCGGCGATCGCAAGTGGGTACAGGCTCCCGTTCTGAAAAAATTCGCACTTACAACTACAAAGACAATCGCATCACCGATCATCGCTTGAATCAGAACTTTTCGCTGACGCCAGCCTTAGAAGGCGATATCGAAACGATGATTCAATCTTGTATCACTCAGGATCAGCAAGAACAGTTGGAGTCGTTAGCAACTTCTGAGTCTGCGGCTTAGCCATCCGCTGCTCTACAGAGACTGCGTCATGAGATGACGACTGACGTAGTCGTAGAATGAGCCATTAGACTGATCGCGGTAGCGGTAGAGGACAGACTCCATGGCCCGGTTTCTTCATCTGGCAGATATTCATCTTGGGTTTGACCGATACAACAGCCCTGAACGCACTAAAGATTTTTTCTTTGCGCTATCTGATGCGCTGCAAAAGTATGCGATCGCGGCGGCCGTCGACTTTGTGATTATTGCCGGTGATTTATTTGAGCATCGGGTGATTCAACCGGCGGTGCTCAATCAAGCGCAAATTTGCTTTCAGCAGCTTCAAGCCGCCAACATTCCTGTCTTAGCGATTGAAGGTAATCACGACAACACCCCCTATGGCACGTCAACGAGCTGGCTCAAATACTTGTCCCAGTGGGGGCTGATCCACCTCTTAGAACCGGGAAACTTAGCAGCTGGCGAACCGCTTTATTCCCCTTGGGATGAAACCCAAAACCGGGGCGGGTATATTGACTTACCCTGTGGCGTGCGCGTGCTGGGGTCAGCCTGGTATGGGGCCGCCGCCGTGCAGGCGATCGCGCAAATTGCCGCAGCCATTCCGACGCTTCCCCCTGGCCCTAAAACCACCGTCCTCATGTTTCACCATGGTCTTGAGGGACAAATTGCTCGCTATAGTGGTGCCCTAAGATACTCAGAACTGCTGCCCCTTAAGGAAGCCGGGGTCGATTATTTAGCCTTAGGACATATTCACAAAAACTATAGTGAGGGCGGCTGGGTCTTTAACCCAGGCTCCATAGAAGCCAACAATGTCGAAGAAGGGAGCTTTCGGCGCGGTGTTTACCTGGTCGAAACGGCCGAACAAGGGATCGAAGCCACGTTAAAACAAGACTACCAGCAGCGTCAGATCGTTCGACTCGCGGTCAAAGTCAAAGGGGAAGAAAGTCAGGACGAGGTAATTACAATGGCGGCAGCCCAAATTACTGAGGCCATTCAAAATGGTCAACTGCTCCCGCAAGACCACCCCATCGTCGAGTTACGGATTGAGGGGCAGGTCGGTTTTGAACGACTGGAGCTGGATACGAAGGCTCTGCAGAAAACGCTGCAGTCGATGAGTCAAGCGCTGATTTTTTTGCTGAAGTACGATGTCGAAGAGCGCGATTTTGACTCACCGCTGGCGGCAGATGTCAGTCGCGACCAGATCGAGCGGAGTGCATTTCTTGATCTGTTAGCGGGACATCGAGATTATAAAAAGCGGGCTGACAATTTAGCCGCCGCCTTAATCGAGCTGAAATCAAAGCGCTTAGCAGCACAAAGCGATGATGCGCTTTACCAATACCTAGAAAATTTGCTAGCCCCCTGACATCAGATAGCGGTTTAACGCGTAAATGTGTCGGCGGAACCGTTGGCAGCATTATGCTACCGGGAAGCGAATCGGCTGCTCATGGCAAGATCCTAGGGGCACCGGAAAAACCTTGAGCGGCTACCTGGCAAAGGCGTGAACCAAGGATCAAGGGGATACAGCTCACATTTAATAAAGGCTGCCGATGACGAAAACGCCATCAGCAGGAAAGCGAGAAACTCGTAAGGGCACATAAGAGTCAAATGCCTTCAAGGGATGACTGAAGCGTTGCCCTGATGAATTACTTAACCAAAATCTTGCTCAAGCACCAACTGAGGCGGCAGCTGGCTCCATGCTGGGCGCTTCAGCGGTCATCGATTGCTGCCAAGGCTGCTGACCTTCGGGATCCACGGCTAAGCGGTTGCAAGGAATGGTGTCAGACAGAATCGCACTGGCCATCATCCCAGTATGGATCTCTAGCTGAGCTTCGGACACAGCTTCAAACATTAATCTTTGGCCAGGAAAAACAACTCGCTCAAAATACCAATTATGGACATTAGTAATACGAACGACCTGCATCTTACTGGTGGCATTTACATAGCAGCAAAGCATAGATACGGACTGGTCAGAAGGCAGATGGTCAATGATCTGGGTCATAAGAATTCAAGGGCGAACCACAATAGACGACTAGTTGCAAGTTAACACTCTTGAACAGTGATTGGTTGTAAACGCGACTACCATCGATCCCAAACCCCTTACAAGCTGGTACATACTGCAATAATTTGCAACAGTTTGTCGATAATCGTGGAGAGGCTACCGCCCATTTTGTTCAAGAGCTCATGCTCAAATGCTCTTCTTGCATAGGTTTCCCAGGATCTTAACGTTATTTAGTATGAGTCTCGCAAACTTAACGAACAACTTGGGCGTAAACTTCCCACTCTTAATTCTAGGCTGAGGTAAAATTGATCCCCGCTTTGCCAAAAAGTGGGCTGGCTCCTAGAAATTAGCGGTTTTAAAAGTGCTCAAAACTACCAAACTATGTCTGGAGCTGTAGTCTTGCCAACCTATTGATTTTTTATATCAATCGTAGGGCCATAAATGTTGCCCGAGAAGCTATAGATATTTCCTTGGGTCTAGATGGCAAAACAATTTTTGTGGTCTGTGATTTGGTGTTGGAAAATACTTTTTGAGCCTTGTAGAGAAGTCTGGAATTGTTGAACGTATCCCCTAGGCTAGGGGCTGTCATCATTTAGCTATGCCTGACTTGCCGTGCCTCACTCTTAACTCCTAACTGATAGAGTTGGTGCGAGCACGCCATGGTTGACGCCAAAGCGGTTGACCATGAGTTGATGAAGCGTTCTAGGCAGCGATCACTGGGGAGGGAAAGTGGCATGAAGCGAATTCGGCTCCTCGTCATCGGCCTTGCGGCGGTGTTTAGCGTGGGCATGGTGCTGTGGGCGATCGACTTTGTGCTGCGAGCCCAGGCCGCGATCGCCCTCCTGTCACCATTACTCGCCCAGCTGTTTTTGATCGCCGTGATCGGCGGAGCAGTGGCCGCGATCATCGGCGGTCTATATTATTTTCGAGCTTTTCTGCAGCCGCAGCGGCGCGCCCCTCCCACCTTACCCAAGGCGAAAGGAGACGTAGCGGCAGTGGCGATCGCGGCCGTTGAACAGCAAGTGGTACAGATTCAAGACGAGGTTACTCAAGCCGCCCTGCGCGAAAAGCTGCAAATTCTCGCAGACCGGTGGCAACAGCGAGACATTCGCATTGTCTTGTTTGGCGTCGGCTCAGTGGGCAAAACATCTATCGTCAACCAATTGACGGGGGATCTAGGCGGTGCAGTTGATGCCCCGATGGGAACCACGTCAGTGGCGGCGACCTATCCCCTCAAAATTGCGGGGGTAGAGCAGATGATTTGGCTCACCGATACTCCGGGCTTGTTAGAAGCCAGCGCCGCCGGCCCGCAGCAAGAAGCACAAGTGCGTCAGCTGGCCACTGAGGCTGACCTGCTGTTGTTTGTCATTGACAATGATCTGCGACAGTCTGAATATGCCTTGGCGCGATCGCTGCTAGACATGGGCAAACGGCTCATCATTGTGTTCAACAAAGCGGATTTGTTTCCTGACGGTGACCTGCAGGCCATTTTGGCCGAGGTGAGAGGGCGTTTGCCGGGCTTCGCGGCGGCTGATGTGGTCGATATTACGGCCAATCCGCAACCCATGACACTGGCCACAGGGGAAGTCGCCCAGATGGAACCCGATCTGTGGCCCTTGGAAAAGCGCTTGACCGAAGTGTTGCGTGACGAGGGAGCCGATCTGTTGGCCGATTCGCTCTTACTGCGATCGCAGCATTTAGGAGAGGCTGCCCGCCAACTGATTCAAGCCCAACGCCATCAGGCCGCAAACGCCGTGATTGAACGCTATCAGTGGATTACCGCCGCAGTTGTCGCGGCGACGCCGCTACCGGGCATCGATCTGCTCGCGACTGCGGCCATCAACGCCCAAATGGTGGTGGATCTGGGGCGAGTTTATCAATTTGAGTTGTCTCTGCAAGAGGGCAAAGAGCTGGCGTACACCCTAGCGCGCACCTTGACCGGACTCGGCATCGTGAAAGGGGCGCTGGGGCTATTGGCGCTGGGGCTGCAGACCACGATTCCCACGGCGATCGCGAGTCGGGGCGTGCAAGGCATCAGCGCTGCCTACCTCACGCGCATTGCGGGCAAGAGCTTTATGGATTATTTCACTCAAAACCAAGACTGGGGCGATGGCGGTATTGGGGAAGTGGTGCAAAAGCAGTTTCAGCTCAACCGTCGCGAACAGTTTGTACGGGAATTTATCGCTGATGCAATTCGCCACTTGCAAGCAACCTCGCCAGTTGCCCTCGACTTACCCATCAGACAGATGAAAGAAGAAACAGAGCCATAGGCGACAGATGACCGCACAAAAATTCGTTCAGCAAAACCCTGAATGGATTTCGTCGAACGAACTTTCAGTGCGTGCAGAGCTAGCTTCGCTAACTCAGGTAAAGGATTTAAGAGCGCTTACTGAGGGGAATCATCCTCACCTTTGTGGCCAGCCCCAATCGCTGTAGCAGTCGAATTGTCTGCCAGGTCACATCAATTTCCCACCAGTGCCAACCCGTCTGAGCTGAATGGGGAAACGTATGGTGGTTGTTATGCCAGCCTTCGCCGTAGGTTAACAGCGAGACCCACCAAAGATTACGCGCATTGTCGTTTGCTTGGAAATTACGATAGCCCCAGCAGTGAGTGGCCGAATTTACAAACCAGGTGGAATGCCACAACAGCACCGACCGAGCAAAGACACCGTAGACCACGAATGACCAGCCGCCGAGGGCGTAGAGCAGAATGGCAAGTGGCACTTGCAGCAAGAGGAAATATCGATCAAGCCAACGGTAGTAGGCGCTTTTGGCCAAGTCAGGTGCATACTTGGAGTATTCATTAAAGGCGAAGGATTCGTGTTGAGGTTTCAGGATCCAGATGATGTGGCTCCACCAAAAACCGCGCTTGGCTGAGTAAGGATCTTTTTGCGGATCCTCGGTAAAGGCGTGGTGTTTGCGGTGTCCCCCCACCCAAAAAATGGGGCCACCCTGAGTCGCCAACGCCCCAATGGTGGTCAACACATATTCCAACCACTGGGGTACGCGAAAACTACGATGACTCAGCAGTCGGTGATAGCCCAAGCAGATGCCAATGCTGCCGAACAGCCAGTGCAGTAACAGCATGACACCCAGCGCTGACCAAGAAAAGAACCACGGGGTTAGCAGTGCCAGGAGGTGGAAAGTCGCAAAAAAAAGCACAGTCACCCAGTCAACAGTGTTTCTATAGCCGGGTCTGACCGCAAGGGAATTTGAGTTCATGGGATGCTTTCTGAAGATGTGATGGTTTCAGGCAACTGCCTGTTATGGTAAAGCAAGTGCCACTTGCACAAAGCTAGCGTATCGAGTTTTCAGCCATCGTGCAAGGGGCATTTTCCATTTGTATGCAAGTGCAACTTGCTTTGATCGTCTATGGCGACTTTATCCACACGCGAACGACTCATTCAGGCTGCGCTAGCGCTGTTTTTGTCCCAGGGAGTTAGCCAAACCACGACGCGCCAGATTGCTGATTTAGCCGGCGTTAATGAGGTGACCCTATTTCGCAACTTTGGCAATAAATATGGGCTGTTGCAGGCGGTTATTCAAGCGGCCCCGACATTTCGCGATTTAGGCGAGACGTTGATGCAGCAAACGATCGCGACCGGCGATCGCGACCAAACCCTCAAAACTTACGCTAGCGAGTGTTTGCAGGCGCTAGAGCAAGCCCCAGCCTTTGTGCGATCGCTGATTGGGGAAGCTGACCAGTATCCCAGCGAAAACCGTCAGGCGCTTGGCCAACGGCTGGATGAAGCCAGTCACTACGTCGCGCAATATCTGGAACAGACCATGCCCGCGAGTTCATTTTCCTCTGTGCGGCTGGCGGGCTTTTTGGGGGCTCTGCTGATTGGCTATGTGGTGATTGAGTCCACCAGCGATGACCATCACCTGTGGGATCACCGCGAAGATTTTTTGGATGGCCTCGTTAACCTGCTGCTGCGGGGCACTGCGCCCGCCAGCACCCGTGAGGGAACTCTCGGCGACAACAGCCGCCCGGAGCCCGATGTCGTTCAAGATCTCCCCGAACCCATTGCTCATCAAATCCTCAAACAGGCCAAAGCGACGGGACCGCAAGACTACGCCTTGGCCTATGTGCTCTTTGGGGCCGGACTCTCACCCCATGAAATTGAGTGGCTGGCGCGATCGCACCACTTAAGTGACAAGTCACAGCACACCTTGCAGGTCGGCCACCGTCAAGGGGCGATTAATCAATGGATCTTGGGCAAACGCTACGGGTCTTACATCAACAATCCCCTGACCAAATGGCTGAAAAGCCGCAAAGATGGCCTCCCGTACTTATTTTTACAAGAGGCAGCAGAAGCGGCAATGACCGCTGCCGAGGTTGATCAAAAATGGGCCGTGTGGACGGCAGACTTGACGCTGCCCTATCCAACGCATCCCGACCAGGCCAAACAGACTTGGTGTGTCGAGATGCTCATGCGCGGCATGGGGGTCGATAATCTCAGCATTTTGTCAGGGCTATCGGCCGAGCAGCTAGCGCCCTACCTCTGTCGAGCCCGCGAAAAAGCCGCCCTCGCACAAGCGCGCCAGCTCGATCAAAATCAGGCGTAGGACCTTCAATCTAGAGGTTGCTTAACCCCTGGAATTTGCGGCACTGCAACTCTGATGACGTCGAGAAAGTGCTGTAACCGACGAGGCCGACGTCGGCCGGGCAATAAGGCCGCGTGAATAGTCAGCCGGGGCGCTCGCCATGGGGGCAACACATCGACGAGCGTCTGATGGTTGAGATCATCTTCAATAAACCAACGCGGCAGGATAGCCATGCCCAGCCCGGCTAGCGTCGCTTTGTGCAGCGCAAAGATGTTGTTGGTCGTCATCCGTACCGGTGGCGATATGACAACCGTTTTCCCTTTGGGGTTAGTGAGGGAAATCTGTTGACCTTCAAACGGCTCTAGTGCCACCCAGGGAAATTGCGCCAGATCGGCGGGCTTGTTGGGGACGTTGCCCGTTGCGAGTAAGGCTGGGGTGGCCACGACGATGCGTTCAACCTGCCCCAGCGGCTCGACGATCAGCGATTCGTCGCCGACTGAACCGATCTTGATCCAGCAGTCACACCCCACTTCCGCAAAGCGAATGCGGCGATCTTCCAGCTGCCAAGAGAGAGACAGCAAGGGATGCTGCTGCTGAAATTGCAGCATCGTGTCTAACAGATATAGCTGCCCTAACGCCACCGGCGCGACGATCTTCAGGGTGCCTCTGAGAGCCTCTGCAGTCTCTAGGTGCTTCTCTTCCAAAGCCTCCCACTCATCCAGTAGCTGCCGCGCATCGGCCAATAGCTCAGCCCCAGCGGCGGTCAGCGACAGGTCGTGAGTGGTGCGACGCATCAGTTGCGATTGAAAACGCGACTCTAACTCTGCCAACTGGCGACTCACCGATGGCTGAGACAGATTTAAATCGCGCGCGGCGGCACTAATGCTACCAGCATCGGCAATGCGCACAAATGTCTCCAGCAGCGTCAGTCGGTCTAACGATTTACTCATACGCCAAAAGCATAACAGCTATTTTTATCACTCGTCTACCAAATATCTGAAACTGCTGCCATAGTGAGTTCAGATCACAGATAGAGTGAATGATGATGCAAAAGAAAGCTTTGTTAGTCGGGGCTTCAGGTGGCATCAGCCAGAACCTGATCCAGTATTTATCGAGCCTCGACGACTGGGATATTGTCGGTTTGGCGAGAAAAGACTCGCAGCTTGCTAGTCGGGCTCAGTTTATTGCGGTCGATTTTTAGATCGAGATCGCGTGTAGGCTCAGCTCAAAAAACTGACTGATATTACGCATGTTTTTTACACCGCTTTTTACGAAGGAGTCTGATATGTTATCGAAGCTGAAAAAGAACACTTTGGTTGCAGCATTAGTTGGCTCCACTTTCATAACCCTCGCAACCTCTGAGCGCCTCCAGTCTCAGCCCGATCCGCTAGGCCACATGCAAGCTGAGCACGTCATGGTTGCAACACCTGACTATGACGGCACAATCGCCTGGTACCGTGAAAACCTCGGTTTTCGAATCAAGCATGAGTGGATCGTGCCAGAGTTTCCCGACCTGCAGCTGGCCTACCTTGAAAAAAACGACTTCATCGTCGAGATTGTTGCTTCACCCAATACGGCAGAAATGAGTAGACTGGACGATTTTGCGGAGCGTCTGCGTCGACCAGGCATTGGGCATTTTGCTTTTCTGGTCAACGATGTCGATGCGGTGACCGCAGCTCTAGAAGCCAAAGGAGTTGAGGTCGTCGTTCCCCCAACCAGCTTTCCAGATAGCGGACGCCGCCTGTCTTTTATTGAGGACAACAACGGATACATGATTGAGTTTTTGGAAGAGCTTCCCCTGGAAGAACGTGTTCCTTATACAGGAGGAGAATAGAGTCATGGATGGTTCATTGCAGACATCACCCTCGAAAACGTTTCAAGTTGGCGGTGACCTAACCGTCAACCGCTTGGGTTACGGGGCGATGCGCCTGACCGGGCAACCGAGCAACTTTGGCCCCTATGCTGATTGGGAAGGCGGTAAAACACTGCTGCGCCAAGCGATCGCGCTGGGCGTCAACTTCATTGACACTGCCGAAGCCTACGGCCCTGGCGATAACGAAGACATCATTGCGGATGCGCTCTCCCCTTATCCTCAGAACTTGGTCATTGCGACGAAAGGCGGCATTCTCAAACCCGCCCCCAACAATATTCAGGCAGACGGTCGCCCAGAAACGCTACGGCGCGGGGTGGAAGGCAGCTTGCGACGACTCAAGCAAGACCAAATCGACCTGTATCAGCTGCACCGCCCCGACCCCAAAGTGCCCTTTGCGGAGTCAGTGCAAACGCTGGCAGCGCTCAAGCAAGCAGGGAAGATTCGACATGTAGGCCTCTCGAACATCACCCTCGAACAGCTGCAGACCGCCCAGAAGATTGTGCCGATTGCTTCAGTACAAAACCGCTTTAGCCTGAGCGATCGCACCCATGAGGCGCTGCTTAACTACTGCACGGCGCACAATATTGCTTTTATTCCCCATGGTTCTCTTGGGGCGCATCCGCTCAAGCGGGGCACACCGCTGGCCGCAGCTCGCGGTTCCCTCGCCGCCATTGCCGCCAGCCACCAAGCCAGCGCGACACAGATGGCCCTCGCTTGGCTGCTGCACCGAGCGCCGAATATTCTGCTGATTCCTGGCACTACGACAGTGAGTCACCTCCAGGAGAATATGCAGGCCACGGAAATCCAGCTGTCGCAGGTAGAACTCGATCAAATCGATCAGCACTTTACGGAGTGAACCAGCCCACTGTCAGCCGTAAACGCCTCTCTCAGGGCTCAGACTTTCCTATGCCGGCGGGGAGAGCGGCTGTCCCCTTCAGCATCGACATCGGCTTCAGGCCGACATCTCGACTGGCACGTCGGGTAATTCGCGCAGCAAGCGATCCCAGGTTGAGTGGGCCTGCAGCGCTGCGATCACCCTTGGCAAAGGGGTCGGCCAAATCTCAGGATAGTCGGCCTCTTCTGATAGTCGAACGGTGTAGGCTAGCTGTTCTTGAGGCGGAGTAAAGTGCGCCGCCACGCCCGGCTTGTTGCCTCTGGCATCGACCCGATACCACCCAATCGCGGGCAGGTAAACGGCGTTAAAGCCATGCAAACTGTAGGGAAAGCCAACATCATCGATACTCAAGCGCTGATAGCAAAAGCCAGCGGGAATCTGATTTGCCCGCAGCAGCGCTGCCAGCAGGTGACTCTTGGCAAAACAGTAGCCCGTCCGATGTTGAAGTACGTCAGAAGCGCGGCAGGTCACCGGATTCATTTGATAGTCAACGCTGTGCCGAATTTCGTCGCGCACCCACTCAAAACAGGCCTGGGCGATCGCGGCCGGCGTGTCCCAGGCTTGGCCAATTCGCTGCGCCAGCGCCATCACCTCAGGGTGTTGCCAGTCGATGACATCATCAATCGGCAAATATTGGCAAAGATCAGGAGTGGTCGGACTGAGGGAGAGGGAATTCATGGCGGCTCAGGAGAGATATCACAGTATTGACGATGCCAGGGCAAACAGCCATCCAGAAAGGTGATCACTCGTGAACTATCAAGGGAGCGATGGCGTCAGTCTTGTCGCCAGCCGCAGTTTGATTAGGTCGCCGCAGATGACTGAAATCACCATCCGGTAGACCTTGAAATTTTGGATTCCGAATTCGGCATTCCGAGTTCTGCTACGGCCATCATACCGAGAGCCCCGATAAGTCTCTGTGCTCAACGGCTGCGGGCATCATCCAGCAACGATTTGTGTGGTGCCAGCCGCATTTATGCGTTTCTCAGTAGCGATCGCCCCGTCGCTGGGTACAATTTGTCTGTCATAGCGTCCCGTCATGGGGGCGATCTTCGAGAAGACAGGGAACACGATGCCAAGAACCCCCAGAACGCCCAGCGAATATAACGTTCATATGCTGTTTGATGGCGGTCACCATCAAGAGGTCAAGTTTTCGACCATTCAAGATTTTCAAAAGTGGTACAGCGGTGAGTTTGTGCCTAAAGCCACGTCAGATGAGTTTATCAGCGTCCCTGTGCCGAAGATTAATCCAGGCGAATACATGGTCATTCGTCCCTCGCGGCTGTTAGCAATTCGGGTGGAGCCGATCTTCAGCTCCAGTGTTGAACGGTATTGAGTAGTTGAACGGCTTTGAGTAAACGATTCCGAGCATTCGCAACGCTGAGCGCGATCGCGCTGCTGATCACTTCGGGCTCAGCGCCCGTCATCGCTGAACTGGCGGATGAGCAGCCTGTAGCGTCACAACCTACGCCTGCACCACGCCCGTTACAAGGGCTAGAGCGCTGGCCAGATCAAGCCTTGGCCGATGACTTGCTGTGGCAAGGCGACGCCTCATCGCAGCTGCAGTTGTTGACCGCGATCGCCCATAGCCTTACTTATTTAGACACGCCCGCCGCGACCACCGCCTACGCGGATTATGCGATACCGACGATTACCCGCGATCGCGTGCGCCGCAGCTTAAGACGATTTCGCACCCTGTTGCTCACCAGTGACTCGCCCGCTGAGTTTGACGCCGCCGTCCGCCGCGAATTTGCGCTGTACCAATCTATCGGCAACGATCAGCTCGGCACCGTTCACTTTACCGGCTACTTTGAGCCCTCCTATGCGGCCAGCCGCACCCCCACCGCCGACTATCGATATCCGCTTTATCGCCGTCCGGCTGATCTAGACGATTGGCCGCTGCCCCACCCCACCCGACTGGCGCTCGAAGGCCGCGACGGGTTGCAGGCCGCCAATGGCCCCCTGCAGGGGCTAGAGCTGGTGTGGATGCGCGATCGCCTCGAAGCCTTTTTGGTGCAGGTGCAGGGGTCGGCTCGGTTGCAACTGACCGATGGCACGCCCCTCTCCGTGGGCTATGCCGGACGCACCGAGCACGACTATGTCAGCCTGGGTCGTGAGCTGATTAACGATGGCAAAGTCCCCGCTGAGGGCATGACCCTAGAGCGGTTGCTGGCCTATTTTGCGGAACATCCTGAAGACTTGGATATCTATTTGCCCCGCAACGATCGCTTCATCTTCTTTCGAGCAACGGCGGGCGGGCCACCGACTGGAACCTTCTCTGTTCCAGTAACGCCAGGCCGCTCGATCGCGACCGATAAGACCCTGACGCCCCCCGGAGCGATCGCGCTAATCACCCTCGATTGGCCTGAACGCAGCGCCACCGGCGATTGGCAAGCGACGCCCATCAGCCGCTACGTGCTCAATCAAGATACCGGCGGCGCAATTCAGGGGCCGGGGCGCGTAGATATCTTTGTGGGCAGCGGCGACGCGGCTGGTGAACAGGCCGGTCAGATCAATACTGATGGTGCACTTTATTTTTTGCTACTCAAACGCTGAGGCATGCCCAAAGGCAGAGATTGGGGATCTGCACGCTTATTGGAATGCGGAGTGCGGAATGCGGAATGCCGGATTAATACCAGTTCTACGAATTACAGCTACACAGACAAGTCGGCTTGCTCCCAGTAGGAGACCCTGCGTGTTGGCCTGGTCTGTCCGTCGGGCTGACGACTCCGCTCAGCCGACGTTCCTTGAGCGGAGTCGTTGGCGTAGCCTTCCCGTAGGGAATAAGGAAGATCCATAGCCCAGTTTCAGAGCATTGGTCTAAAAAGTCGATCAGATGGTGATGTCGGTCATTTGGGGTGACCCAATCAAACTGCAGCTGGCTATCTGTTTGAGCAACGCCCCTAGTCAACCCGGATCGGCATCCTCTCAGAAGACAATCCCAAAAAGTCTTGAATCGCTTGCCACATCGCTGGTTGGGCCGTCCCCAAACTGTGATCACTCGGCACCTCGACCAACTGCACCCATGGACGAGTCGCCGCGTAATCGCGACTGGCTTGAATGTTGATGACCTCATCCTGCTGACCATGCACGATGAGGGTAGGAATCGCTGCCGTCAACTCACTTTCGTTATAGCGCTCTGCATCGGTGACAAAGTTGTAGGCCAGCGATCGTGGCTGCTTTTCGCCATAGTGGTAAACCGAGAGCCAGCCGGTTGTTTGCCAATGCTCGATAGCGTCAGGCCCTAGGCGCGGCAACCACTGATCGAGAAATTGAAACGCCGGAGCCAACAAAACTAAGCGATCGAGATGCGGGCGAGCTAAGGACTGCTGCGCCAGCCAAGCTGCAGTAATACCGCCAAAGCTGGAACCAATCACTGTGACGGGCTGAACTTCAGCGCTGGCAGGATCAGCTTTGCGTTCAGTGATCCAGGCGAGGCCCTGATGAATCTGGCGCGTCAGGGTCAAATGAGCAAAGTCGCCCTGATTTAAATCCAAACTGTGGAGCGACTGGCCGACCGGCTCAAACTGACGCTTGAGAAACTGCGCTTTGGTCGACTGTGGCCCCGATGCAAACCCGTGTAAGTAGAGATAGTCCATACAGCAGAATGCGAAAGGCGGAATTGAGATACCGGTAAAATCACAACTTGGGCGAGCTGGAATGTCTTGACATACCTATATAGTCTGCAGAAAAGAGGGGGCTCAAAACATCCTGGACAAACCACCGCAGGCTTCGACAGTGCCCAACGCTTACCGAACCGGTTCATCGATCAGAGACGTTACGGTTAGAGGCGATCAGGGCGTGAGTCGTCCTTCACTGATAAAGATTATTGAGTACCGCCCCCAGACATAGGATAATACGCCCCTGGGTTGAGCCAGCTTCTACTCCCTGAGCCCGCCCCACCAAACATTCCGTAAATCGCAAATCTATGACGCAATCTTTTCGCATTACGCTGCTGCCAGGAGACGGCATTGGGCCTGAGATCATGGCCGTCACCGTTGAGGTGATGAATCAGGTCGGCAGCCAGCTCGACCTGGAGTTCAACTTTCAGGAAGCGCTGATGGGTGGGGTCGCCATTGACGCGACGGGCACGCCGCTGCCCGCTGACACCCTGGAGACCTGCCGCCAGAGTGATGCGGTGCTGTTGGCCGCGATCGGCGGCTACAAATGGGATGCTCTGCCCCGGCATCAACGTCCTGAAACGGGACTTTTAGCCCTGCGAGCGGGTTTAGGGCTATTTGCTAATTTGCGCCCGGCCACCATTTTGCCGCAGCTGGTGGAAGCTTCGTCGCTCAAGCGTGAGGTCGTGGAGGGCGTCGACATCATGGTGGTGCGCGAGCTGACAGGCGGCATCTATTTTGGCGAACCCAAAGGCATCTTTGAGACCGAAACCGGGGAAAAGCGGGGCGTCAGCACGATGGCCTACAAGGATAGTGAAATCGATCGCATTGGCCGGGTCGCGTTTGCCACGGCACAAAAACGCCAGGGCCGTCTCTGCTCAGTCGATAAGGCCAACGTGTTGGAAGTGTCGCAGCTCTGGCGCGATCGCATCACCGCCCTCGCCGCCGACTATGGCGATGTGGAGCTATCTCATTTATATGTCGATAATGCCGCCATGCAGCTGGTGCGCTGGCCCAAGCAGTTCGACACGATTGTCACCGGCAACCTGTTTGGCGATATTTTGTCAGATGCGGCGGCGATGCTCACCGGCAGCATTGGCATGTTGCCGTCGGCCAGCCTCGGCGCTGACGGGCCAGGCGTCTTTGAACCAGTACACGGCTCAGCGCCCGATATCGCAGGACAAGACCAGGCCAACCCATTGGCCCAGATTTTGAGTGCCGCCATGATGCTGCGCTACGGGCTGAATCAGCCTGTCGCTGCCGACAAAATTGAGGCGGCGGTTAACCAAGTGCTCGATCAGGGGTATCGCACCGGCGATATCATGGCCGAGGGTATGACCGGCGTCGGCTGCAGAGGCATGGGAGACGCTATCCTAAAGGCACTTGCTTAAGAAGTTTTGCAAAGTCGGCATCAACATAGCGTTCTCGTAGAGTGCTGCTATATTTGACTGAGTTTTTATACACGAACTAGGGGTTCTTGAGCTGTGCAAAGTTATCACCAGCCGCTCCCACCTGCGCCACGAATGCCTTATCCAGATGAGATTCCGGGAGCGGCGGCCGTTTATGACCCGGCCTTGTTAAAAGCCGCACGGCATATTTACCGTACGTACTACGAAGTTCACCCCGAAGATCTGCAGCGACCCATGGGGGTGGCGATCAGTCGCAAGACTCGACGCGGCAAACTCATCTTTAGCGGGCCACCGGTGTTGTTACCCAGCGAATGCTTTATTCCGCTCAACCAGATCGAGCCTGATATTCACTAGGATCAGCTACTGTTTAGACCGTGCATGGCTTGCAACACCTCGTTTCCAGCCCCTAGTGGATAGTGTGGATGCAGCTGCCGCCAGGCCCTACCTCGAAGCTTGGGGCCGTTAATGACTGATGCCCCCGAGGCGACTGGATGTTGGAGCTGTCGGCGATCGCTGACCTCATAAGTTTTGATTTATCTGCTGTTTCCCCTCATTATCTGGGTGCTCGGTGCCGCTATTGGGAGTTTTCTCAATGTGGTAATTTATCGGGTCCCGGCGCAGCTTTCGCTGCTGCATCCGCCCTCGCGCTGTCCGGTCTGTCACCATCAGCTCCGCCCCTACGACAACGTGCCGGTGCTGGGCTGGCTCTGGCTCAAGGGCCGGTGCCGCTATTGCCGCACAGCGATCGCCGTCCGCTATCCCCTGGTGGAAGCCCTGACTGGGGCCTTATTTCTCGCCGCTTTTTGGCAGTTTGGGCTGTCCTGGGCCACGCTCAGCACCTGGCTACTGTTGAGCTGGCTAATCTGCCTCACCTTTATTGATCTCGATACCCTGACCTTGCCGAACCAGCTCACCCAGCCGGGGTTGATTTTGGGCCTCATTGCTCAGACCGTGGTGGGCTCGGCCTCAGCCAGCTGGGCAATTGATGCCGCCGCTCAGGGACTGATGACGGCCATTATTGGGGCCGTGTTGGGTCTCTGGACTTTTGAAAGTATTGGCCTGGTGGGCTCACTGCTGACGGGCAAGACCGTCATGGGCGGCGGTGATGGCAAGCTGGCGGCCCTGCTAGGCGCTTGGCTGGGTTGGCAAGGGATGCTGCTGAGCAGCTTTTTAGCCTGTGCGCTGGGGGCCTCGATCGGCGGCGGCGCGATCGCCCTGGGGCTGCTCAATCGGCGCAGTCCGATTCCTTTTGGGCCGTTTTTAGCATTGGGTGCCCTGGTGACCATTTTTTGGGGAGAGCGGTTGATTGCCTGGTATCTGCAACTTTTCTTTCCCCTATCAATCTAAAGTCGGGGGATGTACAGGAGCAGTCGGCATGCGGAAGTCGGCATGCGGAAGTCGGCATTGAGAGGCTGGTCAAATGTGGGTTCTGCGATCTAGGAGCCTTGATCAAACTGCGGTTTGCTGTAGATGCCAACTAATGTGCTGGTTCGTCATTATTGAGAAGGGATACTTGCAAACAGTATGAGGTCTTGCTGTAAAACGTTGACCGAACAGTGGGCAGAATAATGACAGCCATGTTCTAAAAGCCCTGCCGCTCAGACGAACAGACGACCCACCCGGCATCGGAAACCCGGCAGTAGCGGTGAGGTCAGATCATCTGTGGCCAATAGCGTCACCTGGAGTATCAGCTGTCCTCGATCGCGGCAATAGATCTCTAGCCGCTGAGCCCAGCGATCCGCAATCCAATATTCTTGAACACCCTGAATTGAGTAAAGCTTGAGCTTAGCCTCGCGATCGCGACGCAAGTTGCTTTCTCCCGGTGATAGCACCTCAACGACCAGCTCTGGAAAGCCGGTGAAATGGCCTGCTTCGTCCTCAATCTGAGATAGCCTTGCAGCACTGACCCAAACCACATCCGGGATCACATTATCGGCATCAGAAGGGACGATGCCCGGTGCGGGAATTGCCTGCCCTAGTTGAGAGGTCACTGACCAGTCATCTAAGGCACTAAAGATCTTGCCGCTCACCTGTTGATGCTTGCGGTGGGGAGAACGGGTCACAAATAGCTCTCCGTCAATCAGCTCGTAACGAGTACCTTCACTTTGAGGCAACACGTCCAGATCGCGTATCGTCCATCGAATCTGTTCCGTTGTACGACTCACGACAGTCTTCCTAAACAGCGTCTACAAGCAGCAAGCGAACACCCAGCCGAAGTCCTACACCTACTGACTTAATTTTACTGCCTGAGACAAGCTCCGAAAGTTCTGTGCGGCAGTCCCATATAGAGGAGACTGCATTTTGACGGCAAGGCTCGATCTAGAAAGGCAGCTTCTTTTTGCTGGCCTTTTCGCGATCGTAGTTGAGTTCCTTCAGCTTCTTCATAATGCGGCTAAAGTACTCGCCCAGATATTCTTCCACCGTGGTGATGTCTTCTGGATTGATGTGAAACGTGCCGTACACTTCATCCATCGGTGCCGTCATCGGTTCTTCACCCACCACCACCTCAGTAAACGCGAGGCGATCGGCGATATTCCAGCCCCATTCAAAATAGGAGGTCAGCTTTTGCACCGTTCTGAGCAACCCTAACGGCATGCGAGAGACCCGAGAGCTTTGCCCCGTCAACCGTTCACAGAGGCGAATAATTTCGTTAGCATCCCAGGCACGGCTGCCCGCCAGCGGAAAGCTGCGGTTAACGGTGTCATCGTTGCTCAAGGCCGCGATGGCAAACCGAGCGATATCTTGAGTGTTCATATAGGCAATGGGAGCCGCCCCATTCATCACCCAAATGCCTTGCTTTTCTAAAATGGGAATCGCGTACTGGCCAATCAACCCCTGCAAAAACCCACAGGGGCGCAAAATTGTGTAGTTCAATCCGGAGTCGGCTAAGAACTTCTCGGTGCAGTGCTTGATATTCATCAGCGGCACGTCAGGATACTTCTCAGCATCGAGGATTGAAATAAAGACATACCGGCTCACCCCAGCCGCCTTAGCAGCCTTGATCAGGTTGAGCTTGCCGTCCCAATCCACTTTGTCGATCGCGTCGGTGGGCCGCGCCGTGGCGGCATCAATGACGGCCTCCACCCCTTCTAGTGCAGGCGGCAGCGTTTGTGGCGCACAAAGATTGCCCCGCAAAAGTTGGGCACCCCACTCGCGCAGGAAACCGCCCCTTTGAAAACTGCGGACGAGGCAATAGACCTCATGCCCTTCATCCAGTGCACGTCGGACAATCTGCCTGCCCAACGTACCGGTGCCACCGATGACCAAGAGTTTCATGAAAAATTAGAAACAAAAGTTTACGTTCTTCTAACCATACCAGATGAACCCCAGGTGTCCCATTGATTGCACCCAGGGTTCTTGAAACCTTACTCTTCGCCGCCTTGCAACCGCAGCATCACGAAGCCAACGCCCAATCCCACCATAACCAATGTCGATAGTAGAATGGCTGTACTAGCAATCTCGCCGCCCATAGTGATTTCTCTCCTTTGTGCCCTTACGGTTAATGGATTTAAAAGCGTGATGTTCGCAGAATATATTCTACAGTTTTGGGGCGATCCCACGTGAGTTCGACCTGGGGCAATCTCCCCAACGCCGAGGCGATCGCTGCCGGGCTCTGGGCTGAGACCGTCTCAGCAGCGCCTCGATTGCTGTCAGCCGCTAGCAGGACTTTCCTCAGGCCCATCGAGGCGCTATTTTTAAGCAGCGCCGGCAACCGCTGGCGGCGGGTCGCCATCGCTGGGTCTGAGAATCGCTAACTTTTGCTATGACACATCCGCTAGATCCCCATATTGTTAAAGTCAATCAGCGGCTCAAAGCGGCTCGCTTGGGGCTCAAGATTGAGCGGCGCGGCGACATGCTAGCCCTGCGCGGTACGCTGCCGCCGCGTCCTGGCAGCGATCGCTATCATCCCTATCAGCAGCGCATTCCCCTCAAGCTGCCCGCCCATAAAATCGCCCTCAAGCAGGCAGAGCAAGAAGCCAAGGTCATTGCCGCCCGGCTGATCGAACAGACCTTTGACTGGCGACCTTATCTGGTGCAGCGTGGGGCGGTTTTGGGCTCAGATGAACTGACGGACAAAATTGCCGCCTTTGCCCAGCACTATCTCGACGCGGCCGCCGCCGACCCCGATAAGCACCCCGCCTCAGTGAAAGCCACTTGGGAGAAAGCCTATCGCCCCTATCTCAGAAAACTGCAGGAACTCAGCGATCGCCGGTCGTTGAGCCTGCCAGAGGCCATTGTCGCCACCGTCAAGGGCACGCGAGCCAACTCTCGCAGTCGCCAGGTTTGCTGCACCGCGATGGATGCCTTCGCGGCTTACCTCAGCCTTGAGCTGCCGATTGATTTGAAGACCCTGTGGGGCAAATATGGCAGCAGTCGCACCCAGATGCGCCAGTTACCCACTGATGACGAGATTCTGCAGTGGTTTCATCGCATTCCTAACCCGGCATGGCAGTGTGTTTACGGCATGATGGCCGCCTATGGCTTGCGCAATCATGAGGTATTTTTCTGTGACTGTCGGGCGTTAACCAAGGGGGATGCCGAAGCAGCGATCGAAGTCCTGGACATCACGAAAACTGGTGCCCATGACGTGTGGCCGTTTCCACCCCAATGGATTGACGAATTTGGCCTGCGCGAGCAGACGCTGCCCGACGTCGAACTTGATCTACAGAAAACCACCCTGCAGCGGATTGGTCAGCAAGTCACCCTGCAGTTTCGCCGCTATGAGATTCCCTTCTCGCCCTATGATTTGCGCCATGCTTGGGCTGTCCGCACGATTCTTTTAGGGGTGCCGGATACCGTGGCGGCTCGCATGATGGGGCACTCGGTCGCGATTCACAACCGCACTTACCACCGCTGGATTACTCGCCGCGATCAACAACGAGCCGTGCAAGCCGTGCTCAAGTCTTGAGCGTAGAACCTGAGGAACCCCTGACAACGAACCTCTCAAAGGCCAGTGACATTGGCCGCAGCAGCCTATTCATTCCATTGATCAGGGACTTAACCTGCCAATCAACCCCCATTAATGTGCTCGGTGTACTGTCTGTCGTGAGGAGTTTCAAACACTGGTATCACTGCTCGCTACTTGATGAGTCAGAGGTAGTGAGGATGACAGCCTAAGCTTGGCAAGCTCTGACTTGAGTGATTGGAGCCCCCCTGTTCTACTCGTGCTGGAGTGAGATTTTTTTATGAGTCAAGTTACCGAGCCCCCCATCAGCCCCACTAAACGGAATCCGGTTTTGCAGTGGTTGGGCGTTGTGCTGCTGGTTTATCTATTAGTTGTCGCTGTCGGCATGATTGGTGCCGGGTTTAAATCGGCCACTGGTGAACGCGCCGAAGAACTGTTTGCCTTTGCCACCAACCCTTTTATGGGGTTGATTGTGGGCACCGTCGCGACCGCCCTGATTCAATCCTCTAGTACTGTGAGTTCCATCATTGTGGGTCTGGTTGCCGGCGGCTTGCCGGTCGCGACGGCTGTGCCGATGATTATGGGCGCTAACATTGGCACCACTATTACCAACACTTTGGTTAGCCTGGGCCACGTTACGGACAAAACGGAATTTAGAAAAGCCTTTGCAGCAGCGACTATCCATGACTTCTTTAATTTGCTGAGCGTTGTTATTTTTCTGCCGTTAGAAATCCTGTTTCATCCTCTAGAAAGGATGGGTTTGTTTCTGGCAAATATCTTTGTCGGCAGCGGCTCAGCCAGTATGAAAAACTTGAACGTGGTGAAAACAGCCACCAGCCCATTGGTTAATCTGTTCAAGGCTGCCACGCATATTTTTCCCGCTCCGTTGGATGGCATTTTGTTGATTTTCTTAGGCATTGGCCTGATCTTTTTGACCATTACCTTCATCGGCAAGCTGCTGAAGGTGCTGATGGTGGGCCGAGCGAAGGATATTTTGCACACCGCGATCGGGCGCGGCCCCATTGCCGGTATTTTGGCCGGTACCCTGATCACCATTTTGGTGCAGTCTTCTTCCACCACGACCAGTTTGATGGTGCCTTTAGCGGGGGCGGGGGTCTTTGGCCTAGCACAGGTCTATCCCTTTACTCTCGGGGCCAATATTGGCACCTGTGTGACCGCGCTGCTGGCCGCCACGGCAGTCTCTGGGGCAGAAGCGGTGCCCGCGTTAGAGATTGCCATGGTGCATTTGCTTTACAACACCTTAGGCGTTGTCATCATTTACGGGATTCCGTTCTTGTGTCGGCTACCGATCGTGGGGGCTGAGACCCTGGCAGCGATCGCCGCCGATCGCAAGTATCTGGCCTTTCTCTATATCGTGACGGTGTTTTTCCTGATACCGGGTATGTTGCTGGGGCTCACGGCCCTGGCCTAATCCCAATTCCTAGTGATCAGACACCCCAACGCCGGGGAGCAGAGGGGCAAGGGGCCGCATTTGTCGCCTTGTTGCAGAGAATCGATATTCACGGAGACTTCTTACGATGAGCGACAAACTCGACTATGTTCAGCAACTAGAAACGCAAATTACGACAACGAAGGCAACGCTGGAAAAGTTGAAAGGTGAGCGCGATCAAACGATGATCGCCGTGCAGCATGAAGAGGTTGAGAATTTAGAAAAGTATCTGGATGAAGCTCAAATCAACCTGCAAAATTTGTCAGGCACGGCAGAAGACGCTTGGCACGAACTTAAAGAGGCCCTGGAAGGTTTGATGGGCAATATTCGCGCCAGTTTGAGTCGTCTGCTGGGTGACTCAGAAGATAACTCAGAGTCCTAGAATGGGGCATTGGCGGTTCTAGGAATCGTGTCAGCGTTCGTCCGGCCTGGCTGCGACTGTTGCTGCAGCAGTCTCTGCTTAGGCAGTTGCTCATCAATAGCATCCTCAATCGCCGGGGGTGAGCACTGCCCCACCCCGGCGATTCGGGTGATTTTGGGAAAATCATTTGAGCGCAGTTCCCTTAGGGGTTACCAGGAAGCTGGTTTTTGATGTCCGCCGGAAAAACCAGGCAGTCGAAGCGCCGTTGCCGCTTGGTCGCATGGTGTTAGCACATCAGGATTAGGACAGCATGGCAGCGGCGGCCGCAGTCAGGAGCGATCGCCCCCAACAAAAAGGGACGTAATGCATGATCACGTCCCTCAGCTTCGCACTGCAGTGAGCGTGCTAGACGCCGACCTGCAAGTTTATGGCAACTCAGAATCTTTAGGCTTCGCTTTCGATATAGAAAAACAGAAGGCCCATGACTGCTGCTGGCATCAGCCAGGTAATCACCGGAATCATGATCCAGGGCAACCAGGAAGCCGCATACGTTCCGTCCATAGTGAGAGTCTCCGTAAAGAACAAAAGAAAAAGAACAAGTGAGGGGTTAACAAACGACTTTGTAATGGATTCGGGATTCGGGATTCGGAGTTCGGAGTTTTGAATTCCGCATTCCGTATTCCTAATTCCGACTTCTAATTCACAAATCCCCTAAAGATCGCGTTGATTTCGGCAAAGTGAGTCAGCAAGAAATAGGCCATATAGGCACCGCTCATGCCACCAATGAAAAAGCCAGCCGACATTTCGCTCCAGCCTTCGGCCGTTTTTAGCGGGTCAGTGCCAGCGGGGAGTTCGGCGGTGGGCTTGAGGGACACAAGACCGTGAGCGTTCATGCAGGCGGTGCCCAGCAGCACGATCGCGATCGCGGTGACCAGTCCGCCCAGATAAGGGGCGACCTCAAAGTCCCGTAGCGCCCCCAAAATAATCTCTGGCCCGACCAAAAAATACCCGTGGGCCAGACCAATTTCGAGCCCGCGCGTCAGCGGGGCCATGCCTTTGCGGTAGGCGGGCAGCGCCCCTAAGAAAGACCGCACAAAGGCGGAATCACTGATGGGCGTCGATAGGTGGCCCAGTTCCGGGTTTCCCTGGTAGGGCTGAACCATTTGGTTTGTCATGTTGGGATGTGCCTCCATATGGGTGAGAAATCTTCTCTCCTGGGTGAGAGAGAAACACGGCTCGTTAGGCGATCGGGGTGAAGTGACTAGCCTCGGCCCGTACAGGGCACCGGAGGGCGATCGCCTAACGGAAGAATAAAAGTCCTGGTTCAACTACCCCGAAGAACCAGGACTCATGAGGCGCGGAGAGTCTCCATGCGTCCCAAGCCTGCAAAGGGGATTCAGAAGGAATGCAGCGTCAGCTTCTGAACAACCGTTATCAAAATCTTTAAATAAGGGTCACGCTCATCCCCAGCGGACGAACCGCGTTGGGGGCGTGAGCCGGAGCCAGCACCGGAGCTGGGCTCGGAGAGGCAGCCGGGGGCAAATTGAGGCCCCCGGTCGCCTAGTTCAGATGGCCTCGCTAGCCAAAGCGGCTTGACGTCGAGGCAATGAGGAAGGCCGCGTAGGTGATGATATAGCCCGCTGTAAAGTGAGCCAGACCCACCACTCGCGCCTGCACGATAGACAGTGCTACCGGCTTATCTTTCCAGCTCACCAAGTTGGCCAGGGGCGTGCGCTCATGCGCCCACACCAGCGTCTCGATCAGCTCTTGCCAGTACCCCCGCCAGCTAATCAGGAACATGAAGCCCGTCGCCCAGACCAGGTGCCCCAGGAGGAACATCCAGGCCCACACCGAGAGGTTATTCATGCCATACGGGTTGTAGCCGTTGATTAGCTGCGACGAGTTGAGCCACAGGTAGTCTCGGAACCAGCCCATCAAGTAGGTCGAGTTTTCATTGAACTGAGCCACATTACCCGACCAGAGGGTGAGATGTTTCCAGTGCCAATAGAACGTCAACCAACCGAGGGTATTGAGCATCCAGAACATGGCGAGGTAGAACGCATCCCACGCGGAGATGTCGCAGGTACCGCCTCGTCCTGGGCCATCGCAGGGGAAGCTATAGCCGAAGTCTTTTTTGTCCGGCATGAGCTTCGAACCGCGAGCATCCAACGCCCCTTTGACGAGAATCAGGGTCGTGGTGTGCAGGCCGAGGGCGATCGCATGGTGCACCAAGAAGTCACCAGGGCCAATGCTCAAGAATAGTGAGTTCGAACCACTGTTGATGGCATCCAGCCATCCGGGTAACCAGACGTTGCCGTAGTTGGGCCAAGCTGTCGCAGCAATGCTATCGGAGTTCGACAATAGGGTGTCAAAGCCATACAGCAGTTTGCCATGGGAAGCTTGAATCCACTGGGCAAAGACGGGCTCTACCAGAATCTGCTTCTCGGGGGTGCCAAAAGCCACTACCACATCGTTGTGGACGTATAGTCCCAACGTATGGAAGCCGAGGAAGAGGGAAACCCAACTCAGGTGGGAAATCAGCGCTTCCTTATGCTCCAGCATCCGCGACAGCACATTGTTCTCGTTCGCCTTGGGATCGTAATCCCGAATCAGGAAAATGGCCCCGTGGGCAAACGCCCCCACCATCAAGAAGCCAGCGATGTACTGGTGATGGGTATACAAGGCCGCCTGAGTGGTGTAATCCTTGGCGATAAACGCATAGGACGGCAGCGAATACATGTGCTGCGCCACCAGCGACGTCACCACCCCTAAACAAGCTAAGTGCCACCCCAGTTGGAAGTGGAGCGAGTTGTTATAGGTGTCATACATGCCCTTGTGGCCATCGCCAATCCAACCACCAAAAGGCGTCCCGGTGGGCGGATTATGGGCCGCCATGATCTCCTTCATGTTGTGGCCAATACCGAAGTTAGTCCGGTACATGTGGCCCGCCACGATAAAGATGACCGCGATCGCCAGATGGTGATGGGCAATATCCGTCAGCCAGAGGGCTTCCGTCTGAGGATGAAAGCCTCCCAAGAAGGTCAAAATCGCGGTGCCAGCGCCCTCACTGGTGCCAAACACCTGATTGAGACCATCAGGGTTCTGGGCATAGACGCCCCACTGGCCGGTGAAGAACGGCAGCAGCCCGTCGGGATGCGGCGGCGTGGAGAGGAAGTTGTCCCACCCCACATGCTGACCCCGCGCTTCGGGAATGGCCACGTGCACCAAATGCCCCGTCCAGGCCAGCGAACTGACGCCAAACAGACCCGCCAAGTGGTGGTTCAAGCGGGATTCCGCATTTTTGAACCAAGACAAACTGGGGCGGAACCGGGGCTGTAAATGCAGCCAACCGGCAAACAAAAAGACGGCGGCCAAAATCAGCAAGAACACCGCACCACTAAACAAATCCATGTTGGTGCGCATGCCGATGGTGTACCACCAGTGGTAGACCCCCGAGAAGGAAATATCTACCGGATAATTGGCACCAGCCTGGGTGAAAGCATCCACCGCTGGTTGGCCAAATTGCGGGTCCCAAATCGCGTGGGCGATGGGACTGACACCGAGCGGGTCTTTGACCCACTGTTCAAAGTTGCCTTGCCAGGCGACGTGGAATAGGTTGCCCGACGTCCACAAAAAGATGATCGCGAGATGACCAAAGTGCGAAGCAAAAATCTTTTGATAAAGATTTTCCTCCGTCATGCCATCGTGGCTTTCAAAATCGTGGGCCGTGGCAATCCCATACCAGATCCGCCTTGTGGTCGGATCCTGCGCCAAAGCCTGGCTAAATTTCGGGAATTTATTTGCCATTGATTTTTTTGATTCCTCCCTGCTATCCCATCGTCAACATGCGAGCATGGAAGAACGCCCAGGTGGTGGCAATACCTCCTAAGAGATAGTGCGCTAACCCAACCGCACGCCCTTGCGTGATACTCAGCGCCCGAGGCTGGATAGCAGGCGCAACCTTCAGCTTGCTGTGAGCCCAAACAATGGATTCAATCAGCTCTTGCCAGTAGCCGCGGCCACTAAACAAGAACATCAGACTAAATGCCCACACAAAGTGAGCCCCGAGGAACATGAGGCCGTAAGCCGACAGGGCCGACCCGTAAGAGCCAATCACCTGGGAGGCCTGAGCCCACAAGAAGTCCCGTAGCCAACCGTTAATCGTGATCGAGCTTTGGGCAAAGTTACCAGCGGTAATGTGTGAAACCGCGCCGGAATCAGACACCGAACCCCACACGTCCGACTGCATCTTCCAACTAAAGTGAAAGATCACAATGGAGATGGAGTTGTACATCCAGAACAGGCCCAGGAACACATGGTCCCAACCGGATACCTGACAGGTGCCGCCCCGACCGGGGCCATCACAAGGGAATCGGAAACCCAACTCACCTTTATCCGGAATCAAGCGAGAACTGCGGGCAAATAGCACGCCTTTCAGCAAAATCAGGACCGTCACGTGAATTGTGAAGGCATGGATGTGGTGCACCATAAAGTCGGCGGTGCCTAGGGGAATCGCTGCCATGGCCACCTTGCCACCGACCGCCACCACATCACCATTGAATACGGGGCTGACCCCAGCCAAGGCTTGTGGGGCAGTATTGCCAGCGGCTGCCGCATGCAACCCTTGTACCCATTGGGCAAAAATCGGCTGCAAATTAATCGCGGTATCGGAGAACATGTCCTGAGGCCGTCCCAACGACCGCATGGTGTCGTTGTGGATATACAGGCCAAAGCTATGGAAACCGAGGAAAATACACACCCAGTTCAGGTGAGAGATGATGGCATCCCGATGACGCAACACGCGATCCAGCAGGTTGTCGACATGAGTTACCGGGTCATAGTCTCGCACCATGAAAATGGCTGCGTGAGCAGCGGCCCCACAGATGAGGAAACCGCCAATCCACATGTGATGGGTAAATAGACCCAACTGAGTGGCGTAGTCCGTCGCAATGTACGGATAGGGCGGCATCGCATACATGTGGTGAGCCACAATGATTGATAACGAACCGACCCAAGCGAGGTTCCACGACAACTGGCAGTGCCAGGAGGTCGTGAAAATCTCATACATGCCCTTGTGGCCTTCACCGGTGAAGGGACCCTTGTGGGCCTCTAACACTTCTCTGAAACTGTGACCAATGCCCCAGTTCGTGCGGTAGAAGTGCCCAGCGACGATGAACAAGACGGCCAAAGCCAGGTGGTGATGGGCCGTATCGGACAACCACAACCCGCCAGTGACCGGGTTCAACCCACCTTTGAAGGTGAGAAAATCGGTGTAGGCGCTCCAGTTGAGCGTAAAGAACGGGGTTAACCCCTGGGCAAAACTGGGATACAGATCAGCCATTAGGCTGGGATTCAAGATCCACTCGTGGGGCAACGGAATCGCCGCCACCGAATCAATGACCCGACCGCCAATGGTCAAGGGCTTACCCGCATCGATCGCATCCATACAGGCATTGATCGGCAGGGAAACGTGGATTTGCTGTCCGGCATACCCGAGACAGCCCAGTCCCAACAGCCCGGCCAGGTGATGGTTCATCATCGATTCCACATTTTGGAACCATTCCAGCTTGGGAGCGGCCTTGTGATAGTGGAACCACCCCGCAAACAGCATGAGGCCGGCCATTACCAAAGCGCCGATCGCGGTGCAATACAGCTCAAAGCTGTTGGTAATGCCGTTAGCCCGCCACATCTGGAATAAACCAGAGGTGATTTGAATGCCGTTGAAGCCACCGCCGACATCGGCGTTCAAGATCTCTTGGCCAAAAATCGGCCAAACCACCTGAGCACTGGGTTTAATGCCGGTGGGGTTGGTCAGCCAAGCCTCGTAATTAGAGAACTTGGCCCCGTGAAAGTACATCCCACTTAGCCAGATAAAAATCACGGCTAAATGGCCAAAGTGGGCGCTGAAGATTTTACGAGAAATATCTTCTAAGTCACTCGTGTGACTGTCAAAGTCATGGGCATCAGCATGCAGATCCCAAATCCACGTGGTGGTTTTGGGACCGCGCGCTAACGTTCGGTCAAAATGTCCCGGCTTGGCCCATCGTTCAAATGAGGTTTGTACCGGATCTTTATCAACCACAACCCTGACTTTCTGTCCCGGTTCAGGGGGACTTATTGTCATGGGACTCTCCTCTCTTCTACTCAAAAATACAGAGTGGATAAAGGCGCTTTCATAAGAGCATAGACATTCATTAGATGAGTCTATAGAAAGCCTAAAGTAAGACGTTTTCGACATGGAAGACTTGCCTAGAGTCCTCCTGAGACAGCAAAATAATGTGCTGCGCCCAGCTCCATGCAGGTCATTGAACTTCTTAAGTGGCCTTAGAAAAAATTTTCATGAGCGGAAAACCCATGAATTCTAAAGCCGGAGGAAGCTCGAATTAAATATCAAACTACAGAAACGCTATTGCTTTAGCAAAGGTTATTTTCAGAAGTTAATAACTCTGACAAAAGATATTTTCTGCCGTTTTACAGTCTGATCAAGATCTTTTGATAAGATTTTTCTTTTTATCTCTGGAGTTAATAAAAACAACTTAATCAGGCTTCTTATTCTGTCTATAAATAAAAATAAAGCCGCCGCAGTTCACACAAAAGAGCGATGGGGGCAGCGATAATCAGACGCTATCGGCTCGCCGAGGAAGATTTCAAGCGGGCTAGTCGGTGAGAATGGCTGTGCCTGGATCGCTTTCTGGGGTCTGACCCGAGTCTGAGCATAGCTATCCTGAAGTGACAAAAGTAACTGTTTGTTGGCGATCGCCACCTGGCTTCTCACTTTTGCTATCCCTCGCGATCGCCTTTACGCTGTTGCTAACCACCTCTGTTGGGCTTCCCTTATCGACGTATTTGCGAGGTAACGATGATGAATTCTTGGCTGGCTGTCTGGCCGGGGGCACTGGTATTAGCCTCACTGCTGTTAGCACCCCTCGCCCAAGCGCAAGCGGAGCCCAGCGGCACCTGGCTAGATGAAGTCATGAACTGGAATGAGGCGGGCGCGGTCATGCCTCAAGCGCCAGAGCAGGACGGCAGTAACCTGACGGAGTGCGAGCAAACAGTGCGTCCGGCAGTGCTCCCGGAAGATGATCTGGTGATGGCTGCCGGTTGGACCCTGACCGGAGCGGCTCAGATTTATGGCGACACGACCGTGATCATGGGGATGGCCAATGCCGACGGCATGTGTCGTCCACTCGCTTATCAAGGGTTTGTGTTTACCGCTGGTGAGTTCTCTGGCACGTTATCGCCCTGGCCGATGGACTCTCGCACCGATGGCGGCCTATTGAATCTCATTCTCTATGGCGAGGGCTATCTAGATGCCTCTTTTGAGCGCGATGCATCGGGGCAGAGTCGCCTGTTCTATCAGGTCGAAACCGAGAGCGGCAGCCCGGTCTTAGTCCCTGAGCTTCCGGCAGATACATTGCGCCCCTTGGGAATAGAAGACATTCCGGCAGGCTCACCCCCAACCTTTCCTGGGCCTCAGCCAGAATAGTCGTCACGCAGGCTGACGGCAATTATCACAATGCCCACACCGGCCCGGCTTTACCGTCTTAGATCGAAAGCCAAACTGCTGCATGATCAGCTGCCAGCGACAGCGACGGCTATACAAAAACGCGGTCATACCTGGGGCTGACTGAGGAGTCGCTGACGCACGATCGCGATGGGGCAACAGTCGATAGTGAAAGGGATCAAGCCACTCTAGCTGGCCCTGGCTATGGAGATAGGAGAGCGCGATCGCCCCGTTTTTAAATTTTTCCTGCACGGCTGGCAGACTCCCTTCGGGGGGAATCTGTTGGCTGAGGCGCATCGCTTGCTGCCGAACTTTGTGGGCCTGATCCCGAAAGAATTGCGATCGCTGGCGGTCGGTGGAGTCCAGCAGTCCGCTGCGCTCGCTAACCAGCGATAGGGCATGGGCTGGCTGGCCATCGCGTCCGGCCCGGCCAATCTCTTGCACATATTCAGTCAGCAAGTGAGGTACGTGATAGTGGGCCACCCAGCGTAAATCTGGCTTGTTAACCCCCATGCCAAAGGCATTCGTCGCCACCACTATTTGCACCTGATTTTGCAGCCAGGCTTGCTCACACTGACGGCGATCGCGGGCGGATAACCCGGCGTGATAGCTCGCTGTGCGATAGCCCTGTTGCTGCAGCCAGCGCGCTAACTCGACACTGTCGCGACGGGTGCGTACATACACCAACCCCGTTTGGCCACGATGCTGGCGTACAAATTTCAGTAAGCCTTGTTGGCGGCCTCGCGGCGTCCATACGGTTTGTACCGCTAGATGCAAGTTGGCCCGATAAGGACTCAGGCAAAAAACTTGGGGCGATCGCAGCTTGAGCACTTCACGAATCACCCTTTGCGCGGTCGGATCAGCCGTAGCAGTAAAGGCCGCGATGGGAATTTGGGTGCCGTCGGGTCGGCATTGCTGCAGCGCTTGGCGAGCCGCCCCTAACCGCCGATAGGCCGGACGAAACGTTTCGCCCCACTGCACCAGGCAATGGGCTTCATCGAGCACGAGGCCGTTGATCGTCAGCTCTGGTTGGCAGAGGCGTTGCCAAACGGGCGGGCTCAATAGCGTCTCAGGAGAGAGATAGAGCAGCCGCAGCTGCTGCCGGTCGAGGGCCGTCAGGACACGGTACCGCTCTGACTTGGGCACTTCACTATGCAGGGTGGCGGCGGGCAACTGGCGATCGCGCAGCTCCTGCACCTGATTTTCCATCAGCGCCACTAGAGGCGACACCACCAGCGTGACGCCCTGCTGCATCAAGGCCGGCAGTTGGAAGCACAACGACTTGCCCCCACCCGTTGGCATCACGATCAGCGCATCTTGCCGCTGCAGCAAAGCTTGGATCACCAAGTCCTGAGGCGGACGAAAGTCGCTGTAGCCCCAGATCTCTTTAAGGCGAGCCTGGGCGATCGCCCAGGCCGATGATGATGTCGATGCAGTCACAGTGGTCCCCCGAGATGCCCTCAAGGGCAGCATGCCCAAAAATAACCGCTCAAGATTGGAGGATCGTTGTGGTAACGATTGCGGGTCTATATCTAATTGTCGCTAGGCCATATCGTGGCCTGACCCGTTCTAGAGGATGCAGACGTTGAGCTTTGATTCCCGACTGTTTGAGTCCAGGTTGCCGTAGCTCAGAAAGTTGCGCAGGCGCTCACCAATTGAATTGAGGAAATCGCAGATGCCAGAAACTGCGATAGCTTTTGAAGGATCGCAGTCAAGTTCCACAGCCATGATTGATGAGACCGTCTCGACGCAGCGCTCTGAAGATGAAGAGTTGAGAGCACTGATGGACAATGACTGGGTCAAGACCTCTGATCAGCAGAACCCAGCCGCCTTAGACCTGGCCAGCCAAATCATTCGAGACAACATTTACTGCACCCTCTCAACCTGCTCGCCGGATAGTTGGCCTTGGGCCTCGCCGGTATTCTTCACCTATGACTCAGCACTGAACTTTTATTGGTCTTCGGCGATCGCTGCCCAGCATTCTCAAAACATTTATCTGAACCAAGGGCGAGTGGCCATCACTATTTACGGCACTCAGGCGGGAGAAGGCAAAGGCAAGGGCGTTTATCTGAGTGGCCTCGCCCAGGAGTTAGATCCTGTGCAAGTCGACACGGTGATGCAATCTCTATTCAAACGGGCGGGTGGCGCTCCCCCTCGACGGACCCGAGATGACTACCTGGGTGCCTCTCCGCGTCGGATTTATGGTTTTCAGCCTCAAGCCGCTTGGGTGACTGGGGAACGGCTAGCGCTGGGGAACCAACTCATCGACATCAAGGTTCAGCTGGCTCTCGCTAGCTTGATCGCCACCACCAATGCCTGATCGCGATCGCCCCAGCCGATGATGATGGGGATGCGGTCACAGTGATTCCCCGAGCTGCCCTCAAAGGCAGACTACCCTTGAAGGCAGCGCCAAAATGATGCTGCCCGCAAGGGAATTTATGGCGAGCGAGGTTAGGAATCACCCCGCCTTAAGCTCAGGGTTCAAATCGGTTTGAACTCAAACTTACTCAAAGAAAACGGGGAAGTTGTACGCCACGCCCAGAGAGAGGCCGAGACCCGTGTCTTCGGTCACGCGCCAGTTGATCTGGCTATTGAGCGTGAACGCTCGCGAGATCGGAATATCCACCCCGCCGTTGATCAACAGACCCAGGTCACTGCCAATGTCAATGCCGCCGCCGAGCGAGGGGTAAATGCTGAACCGACCAGTATCAATCGGGTTGAAGTTATAGGTAACAGGAATCGCCACGCTGACTTCGTCTTCCGAGATCTGCACCGAAGGCCGCACTGCAAACCGAGGGCCGAGGGAAATTTTGCTGATGATGTTAAAGCCAAAGTCGCCCACGGCGCTTTTGTCGCTGTCCACAATGCCGATATTGCCCCCAAATCCGACATAAAAGGGGGTGACGCCGCGATAGAGCGGTCGCGTCACTTGGGCCACTTCTTCGCCTTGCACCACAGTCTCAGTCGCCTCTGCCAGTTCGGTTCCGGTCGAGAGCGTGGCTGCGGTCTCTAGATCAAGTGCTGCTGCCGAGGTGACGAACGGCTCCTCGGTAGTCACAGCGCTAGCATCCGCTAAGGTCACGACAGTAGATGCCGCAAAATCAACGTTAGCAGGGCTCGATGCCGCCCAAAAGGCCTCTAGGGTCTGAGTTGCGACGGGCTCAGCGGCCGGAGTCGCTTTTACCCCACCGTTCTCAGTCTTAGCGGCAAGCGGCTCGGTGGCCAGCTCGTTTATCAGGTCAACCTCAACGGCGGCGATCGCCGCCTCGGCAGCCGCTAGATCAACTCGCGCCAGGGCCGTCCCGGTCACGTCGGTCAGCGGGTCGGCGGTCAGATCATCCTCAGCCTGAGCTGGAACCGCTAACAGTAGCGCGATAGCAGCACCACCCGCGAAGAAATTAAGGCGTTGGAAAGTAGCCATGTTTATCATCACTCCATCAATACACCATGAAGCATTTCTCAGCAGCGATGAAAAGCAGAAACCTAAATCCTCCCCCTGGGCGACGCCTGCAATTGGGCTCTGGGGTGGCTCTGCAGTCACTGTGAAAAATTCAAGCAGATTCTACCACTGTCAGATCGCATCACCCGCCACTTAAATAACAGTTCTCACGGCACCCGCCAGTCAGCCCATGGCAGCAGCAGACCAGGCTGATAATAATGCTTGGGCCACAAACGGCAAAATGTGCTCGTTTTGGCTCGCGTCTGTGCCTTCCGTAAAGACCACCAATTGAAACGGTGGGTGCTCTGGCAGCTCAACATACGCAGCATCGTGACGCACCTTGCTGGTGAGTCCGGCTTTTGACCACAGTTGAGCGTTGAGCGGCAGCCCCGCCCCTAAAAAGCCCGTGACCTGATTCTCGGGATCAGCGGCCAACCGGCGGGGATCGAGCGATCGCCGCAACAGCGCCATCATGGCCTGCGATCGCTCCCCCGTGACTGCTACCCCACCGATAATGCTGTGCAGCAGTCGCGCCGTTGCTTCCGTCGTTAGCACATTGCGATTTTCATAGGTCTCACCCAAAAACAACCGCTCGCGACCATAGGGGCCATCACACCAAGTCTTTTGATTGACGTTAATCGTCGCCAGCTCTGGCCACTGCAGCGACTCAAAATAGCGATTCACGATGTTGCGCTGGGTCTGCCAGGTTTCTAGCGGCCCGGCTGGTAGCTCTGGCCCACTGGTCGTCCCGGTCAGCACATCCACCACGAGCCCCGTCGCATCATTGCTGGAATCGACAATCATGTCGCGCAGCGCCCGCACCAGCTCCGGCGTTGACGATACCATTTCCCGCTCTAGCCATTCGTGAGCCGCCACTAGGTAAAACAGTTTCACCACGCTAGCCGGATAGATGGCCTCGACCCCACGATAGCTGGCCCCAGGCGGTGACTGCTGCCAAAAATCAGCCGCGCTAATCGCCCCGCCCGTGTTGATCGGAAACGGGGGCTCGTACACAATCCAGGTGGCGGCAATTTGGTTCCGTGCCAGTTTCGGAAACTCGGTCCAAGTCTGCTCAAGAACCTGGTCTAAAACCGCCTGCAGGTCAGAATTGCGCTGAAAAAAAGTAGCCGCCACGATCGCGTATTTTCCTGAAATTAATGTCAGATCAACCTTACCCGCTCACGGGCGAATCTAGACGGGCGAATCATCGTTCAAATCCGCCACGGGATAGAGATGTAGTGTCTCGATTCTGTCTGGGCGGGCAGCTCGTTAGGATAAAGGGGCGAGGCTGAGGGCTGGACGCCTCAACGCTGACGTTAATTGAACTAGAGCGACCATGGGAAAAGCTTTGCCAGAACTAAGTGCCGGCGATCGCGATCGCATCATTGAGATGGCCTGGGAAGATCGCACCCCGTTTGAAGCGATCGAACTGCAGTTTGGCCTTCCAGAAAAGGACGTCATTCGGCTCATGCGGCAATCGATGAAACCGAGTAGCTTTCGGATGTGGCGCAAGCGGGTCACCGGTCGCAGCACTAAGCATCGGCAGCAGCGGCCGTTTGTATCCGGCCGGTTTCGCTCGGCCAATCAAAAGGGCTCTTGAGGGGCCTCACATGATTTCGCAAGATTTTGTCCCCAGAGCCGTCACCCGCACCCAGGTCAGCGGGTTCAGGCCCAGGCATTGACTGGATTTGGGCAGCGCCGAGCAAAGAGAAAACCGCTGGCCCTAAAGCGCCTGTAGCGCTGGGGGCTGGTGTGCAAAATAGGCTTGAATAGATGCCGCGTCATCTTGGCCGAGCGTGATCTGCTGGTAAGCCGTGGACAGATTGCTGGAGAACAGGCCTTGAAAGAGATAGTCAGCATACTCGTCGGCAATCGTCGTTTGGGCGATCGCATCTGCCTCCGAGAGGTCTTGCGCTTGCCAGTCTAGGGCCAGGGTTTCTAAGTACGCGAGATAGCCCCGCAGCCTGTCAAAATCGGCGCGATCGCTAATGGGGCCGTGACCCGGTATCAACGTCGCCGTCGCATACGCCGTCGCCAACTGTTCGAGAGTGGCCTGCCAAACTCGCAGGTTGCCATCGGCGGCGTAGGGCAACCGTTGCGTAAACAGCAAATCGCCCATGATCAGCACATCCGCATCGGGCACGTAGACGACCAGATCAGTGCCTCCCGTGTGCCCTTCAAATTCGACTAGCTGCACCGCGCGATCGCCCAGCCACAGCTCTCCAGGGCCGTTCACAATCACATCTGGCGGAGTGGGATTCGGATCGGAATCGACGTTGCGCGTCAGCATCAAGTCCCGAATCGGGCCACGCCCCAGCGTGGCATAGCCCAAGGCATCGCCAGCGGGATTGCCACCCGTGTGATCAAAGTGATAATGCGAATTGACCACATAACGAATCGGCTGCTCGGTCAAGGTGGCAACCGTCTCATACAACAGCGTCGCCAGCGCCTCGTTGTGGAAGGGATCAACGACCAAGACGCCGTCTGAGCCAATCACAATGCTGGCATTACAAATAGCGGTCGTCGCCGGTTCAGCCGGGGGAAAGTCGGTGCTGGCGATCAAACCATACACACCATCGGCCAGCTCTTCTACAGTCAGCCCGGCAACCTCTAGGGTCAGGTCAGTCGGCGCTTGAGCGGGGGTCGATAGCTGCAGTCCCACAATTGTGGCGAGGGTTACTACTGCCGCTGTCAAGCTCATGACCCATCGGCGCAAATGCTTCATTTGATTACCTGATCCTGAGGATTAGAGGTGAGTTTTCGATTGTTCCTATTGATACTACGTGGGTGGGCAGATGGCAATCGCTGCCGCCACGTTGAACGATCGCACCGCTCAATGCGGGCTGCAGCGGGTCGGGTGTGCAGTCGGACACGAAAACGCGAGTTCGGCCTCTGGATCGGGCTGATCAGCTGATAATCTTCGCGATTACTCTTCGATAGTTAGTCTAGGCGGATTGCCCCGATGAGTCGCTGTGCGAATGCCCTGTGCCCCTTCGTGCACTAGATCTTCGACATAGCCCTGCCGGCAGCTTTTGGCTTCACGGGCGCTGTCAAACGGGCCAAAGAAATAAACGCATCGGGGGGCTTGGGTGTGCACCTTAACCCACCAGGGTCTGGGCGCGCTTGATGAGAAGAATGGCCACACAACGACACCTGCAGCATCAACAATACCCTCAGGCTAGCGAATTGTAGATGAGGAACTTGTGAGGTTTCGGCAGCATTTGCCAAAGCGTTATCGTCCTGACCACTCCTTGATTTAGGCCAGTTCTACGAATTACAGCTACACAGACAAGTCGGCTTTCTCCCTCGGGGAGACGCGATGCGAACGACTCTGCTCAGCCGACGTTCCTTGAGCGGAGTCGAAAGGAAGATTTGTAGCCCAGTTTCAGAGAATTGGTATTAGGCCACCGAGCAGCACTCTCAGCGTCATCCACAACAAAAAATATCCGGCTCAAAGCACCCGGTTTCTAGAGGCTGTCATCATTTAGCGGCTGAGTCCTAATGCCGAAAGTGGTTTAGCCTCTCGCCAGGTTTCCGGAGCGGGCGCGGCAATGCTCATACCGCAAGGCTTTCGGGTTTAATCCATAATGCACTCTGGGGTGAGAGCCACAACCGCCGGGATTTTTTTGATCGCAACCGGGGGCCTGGGCACGTCATTTTTTGGCCGACTCTGAGCCTTTACGCGCACCCGCAAAGTGGCCCTGCAGTCTTTGCCTCACTGGACTAGCGGCTGTGATATGCGCTGATACGCCAATGAGTTGCCGAATAGTTTCGACAACAAAATAAATATTGCTTAATAACCTCTCAAGGATAAAAATACAGTCGGTTAAGCTTTTTTTCAGGATCGTCATTCGATTTCAAGTTTTCGCCGCGATAGGATTTTGAATTCGCATGCAGAGTTATCCCTTTTGTGACATTGGCGATCGCCATCCTATCGCGACTGATTTGCGGCGTGATGAATCGCGTCTGAGTCGCACTGTTGATGCCTTACCGGCCTGTCTGGCTTACCTTGATGCCGATTTGCGCTATCGCTTTGTCAACGCCACCTATGAAGACTGGTTTCAATTAGAGCAGCATGCGATTAATGGTCAATACCTGTGGCAGGTCATCGGCGACATCGCCTATCGCCAGGTCAAACCCTATGTTGACCGCGTCTTTGACGGTGAACAGGTGACCTATGAGACCGTACTGCCATACACCCAGGGGCGTCGTCATCTTCGGGTTACGCTGACGCCCGATATGGATGGCCATGACCGCGTGCAAGGCTGCCACGCACTAATGGTAGACATCAGCGCTGATAAACAAATTGAGATTGCGCTGCGACGTAGTGAAGCAAACCTCGCGAAAGCTCAAGAACTCGCCCACATTGGCAGTTGGGAGTTTGACTTGGCCACCCGCAAGACCCTGTGCTCGGCAGAAATGTTGCGATTGTTTGGGCTCAACCCGCACGCCCCCGCCCCAGAACTGTCACATCTTGCCCAGTTCTTTGCGCCCGAAACTTGGGCCCAAGTCAAGCAAACAATGCAGTGGGCGATCGCCACGGGCGACCCCCAACCCCTAGCCGGACAAATTAGGCGCCCTACGGGTGAGCGCCGTTACCTAGAGGGCACCAGCGAGGCCATTAAAAATGCCCAGGGCGAGGTCATCAAGCTACTGGGCACCGTCATGGATGTCACCGATCGCCAGCAGCGGCAAGATCAGCTGCGCCTGCTGGAATCAGTGGTGCTGCACGCGAACGACGCCGTGTTGGTCACTGAGGCCGATCTGATTGAGCTGCCGGGGCCGCGCATTGTTTATGCCAATCCGGCATTTACGGCCATGACTGGCTACACCCAGGCCGAAATCGTGGGTCAAACGCCGCGCATTTTGCAAGGCCCGAAGACCGATCGCGCCAGCCTCGATCGCATTCGCGCCGCCCTGAAAACCCGTCAAAAAATTCGTGAAGAACTGATCAACTACCGCCAAGACGGCACTGAGTTTTGGGTGGAGCTGGAGTTAGTGCCGATTACCATCGCCAACGCTAGGGGCCAACAGGTGCCCCATTTCGTTGCGATTCAGCGCGATATCACCGCCCGCAAACGCACGGAGCAATTGCTGCAAGAACAGGCCGAACTCATTGATATTGCAACGGATGCCTTTCTCGTGCGTGACCTCGAGAGTCGGCTGCTTTTTTGGAGTCGCGGGGCAGAACAGATCTACGGTTGGCAATCATCCGAAGTTCTGGGTCGCAATGTCGATACGCTGCTCAACTCAGAACCGTTTCCCCAGGTGGAGGCCGCCTGGCAGACGGTGCTCAACCACGGGGAATGGCACGGGGAGCTGCAGAAATACACCAAGGCGAACAAGGTGCGCAGCATCGAGAGCCGTTGGACCCTGGTGCGCAACTCCGCCGGGCAGCCGGCAGCGGTCTTGTCGGTTGACACTGACATGACTGAACGCAAGCAGTTAGAAGCCCAGCTGTTGCGGGCGCAGCGGCTCGAAAGTCTGGGCACGTTGGCCAGCGGCATCGCCCATGACCTGAATAATATTTTGACCCCAATTTTGGGCATCGCTCAGATTTTGCCCTACAAGCTCTCCGAGGATGATCCCACCACGGCGGAGCTGATCGATATCCTCGGCAACTCGGCCCATCGTGGGGCGGCCCTGTCGAAGCAAATTTTGGCTTTCGCCCAGGGGGCCACGAGCGACTTCACGGCCTTAAATATTGGCTATTTGCTGACTGAAATTAAGCGATTTGTGCGCAAAACCTTTCCGCCCGCGATCGCCATTCAAGTCCACCTGCCGCCAGATTTATGGATGCTCATGGGTGACGCCACCCATCTGTACCAGGTGTTGATGAATCTGTGTGTGAATGCCAGAGACGCCATGCCTGCCGGTGGGGTGCTGTCGCTCTCCGCCCGCAATGCCTATCTCGATGCGGATGGCGCGGAGTCTGCGCCCGCCCGCGATCGCTCCTCCTACGTGGTGATTGACGTGACTGATACTGGTACCGGCATGCCGCCTGACTTGATCGACAAAGTTTTTGACCCGTTTTTTACCACCAAAGACCCCGGCACTGGTACGGGCTTGGGGCTCTCAACCGTGGCGAGCATCGTCAAAAGCCACCAGGGACTGCTACAGGTCAACAGCGAGGTTGATCAGGGCACGCACTTTACGATTGCCCTACCAGCGGCGGCGATCAAATCGCCCTCACCCGACAGCGAGCACGAATTACCCCTCGGGTCAGGGCAACTCATTTTGGTGGTAGACGATGAACCCCAAATTCGCTACGTCACCCGAGCCCTACTAGAAAGCCATAATTACCGGGTACTCACCGCCGCCGATGGGGTGGAAGCGATCGCAGTGTACGAGGCGCGATCGACCGATATTGACGGCGTGCTGATGGATATGCGGATGCCGCGCATGTCCGGGGCGACAGCCCTCAAAACGCTGCAGCAGATCAACCCGCAGCTCAAAGCGGTGATGACCAGCGGGGTCGTGTCGGTCAATGAGCTGTCGAACCAGGCTGACCTCACGATTCATGCCTTTTTGCCGAAACCCTACGCGGTTGAAGATTTGCTGCAGGCGATCCATAAGGCCCTCAATCGTTAATGAGGTATCAGCGCTTAAGTAATATTTCCTGGAAGCGTGTCTGAGAGGCTACTGGTGAGCAGCTCTCACGACGCAGCGCTTTGCTGCCAGGCTTGCCACAGCGTATAGACAATCAGGATTGCCAGCAAGGCGCGAAAGAGTAGGGCAACGACGCGATCGGGCAGTTGGGGCAGGGCTCGGGTGCTGAGCTGAGCCCCCATCAGGCCGCCCAAGCCCAAGATAATGCCGCCGACCCACACCACATTGCCTTGAACCGCATGCCCGACAGTGGAGGCGATCGCGGTCAGCACAATTACCCCCAAGCTGGTTTGAATGGCTCGTTTAATGGTTTCTCCCAGCAGCAGCATTTGCAAGGGCACCATGATGACCCCACCGCCAATGCCTAGCAGCCCAGCCAAAAAGCCTGCCACGCCGCCAGTGAGCAGTCGCGCCCCCACCGGATGAATGCGAGGGGCTGGTGTGCCGTCGCTGTTGGGCGGCTGCGCCAGTCGCTTGCGCACCCCCACCAGATAGATATTGAGCGCCAGCAAAATAGCAAAGGCCACCAGCAACAGCGGCTCGGGCAGCCGGCTCGCGGTCAGCACCCCCAGCTGCGCTGTGATCATAGCGGGCAATCCTAACAGCGCCACGCGCTTAAAGTCGAGATACCCCATGCGCCAGTTTTGAAAACTGCCGGACAGTGACGTGATAATAATTGCCAGGCTGCTGGTGGCCACCGCTTGAATGGGGGCATAGCCGAGCGTAATCAAAATCGGCACTAGCACCGTGCCGCCGCCAATGCCCAAAAAGCCGGCGAGCACCCCGGCAAACACCCCCGAAACGATAAACGCCCCCACCTGTATAACGGTCATAATCACTCCCCACTGCACAACAAACCACTGACATCATGCCTTGCCAGGTCACCCTCGCTGAGTCTTTAGTCAGTCTCTGGGCTAAGTGAGACAGATTTGTTAGAGGCGAAATCTCAGAGTCCTGTGCCTGCTCTTGGTTACAGTAAGAGAACCTGAGTTCGGGATCAGGGCATCAGGCCCACTGACCCGCCGGTGGAGGCGACGATCCCCATATGTCACCGGATATCCGTCTGATATTCTTGCTCAATTTGTGGAGAATTGCCCCATGCCCGATCGCTCGTTGATGTACGAAGAAGACAACTTTGTGTTGCTGATGCCGGGAGCCGCTGAGGAGATTTTGACTGCGGCGGAACTGCAGCAGCGGCTAGAGACGATTTTGGGCGATCGCCAGTCTGACCTGCCCCGTGATCTGGCCAAACTCCCCACCGTTGAAGCCCAAGCAAAGTCACTGATAAACACCGCCTGCGATTTTGAGTTGCAGCCGGGTCAAACGATGCAGTGGTTCGCTATCCGGTTAGAAAAATGAATGCCTGACTCAGCCCCCTGGCCCCACCGGTCAGGCGCGCATTGGGGAAAATTGGGTTCAGTAACGGGGTTTAGTCAGCAACAGACCTAATACCCATTGGGCCAAGTAGCGCTGTATTGAAAAGGTCCCCCGCTGTCGCTGCCCCTACGCCCCCCGGGCAGGCTGCGCCACAAAAAAGGGGGTTGGGGGATCGCCCCGGCAACTCTGTGTGTAGTCCAACCATCAGAGAATTGGTATAACAACTGGCTTCATGTCACTCAGCAGCACCGTCGTTTTGAGCGTCATCATCGCTCTCCTCAGCTGCTGGGACCGACTCTCCGGGCTCATCTGCCTCCACTGTTGGTCGATTCGACGCCTCACTCGTCGCCTCATCATCAAAAATATGCCAGGGCACCGTGGGATCTTCCGCCAGTTTGATGGCCACCTGAGCCGCACCGACCTGGTTGAGATGGCTCGGGTCAGCAAAAATATTATTCAAGTCGGGCCAGGCCTGCAGCAAATCAACCACCACAAAACCACCCTGCTCGGCCTCAGCCGCTAGATATTGCTGAAATGCCTGCTCGTAAAACAGTCGCGTGTCGTCTAAATAGTCAGTGCTGAGAGGTAGATTGACGAACACCAGCGGAATGTCATTGCCCTGGGTAAATGTGGCGATCGCCCGAAAGGAGACAGTCTGCACGCCGTCAAGGTTAAAGGCTTGGTAAGAAGAATCGTACCGCCCCGCTACGCGGGGAAAATTTTGATAGTAAATCGCCGGATCAAAAACGTCACTCACCTCTAAAAAGCCATAGCCATTAATATCGGTCGCAATGGCTAAGTCAGCAGGCGCATCATCCACCACAGCCTCGCCATCGAGCCAACCAATATCGGGGCGATCGCCCGCTTCTAGCGCCTCATAACCCGGTGACTCCAGGATTCTGGCAAAGGTGCGATCGACCCGCCCGCTGTTGAACGATCGCGCGCCGCCCGCCCACACAATCAGGCGCGGCATCTGCTCGGGCGTGAGCAATCGCCGTAAGACAAAGCTCATCACCTGAGCCGTCGCCCCATTGACGGCAAACGTGTAGACCTTGAGCGAGTCGATCCCCTGGGCTGACAATCGCTGCTGCAAAATCTGGGGGTTAACGCCCTGCAGCGCTCGCGAACTGCCAATCACCAACACATCAGGCTTCCCGAAGGTCGCAACATACGACAGATACACCGCTAATTGCTCATCCAGCACGGCGTTGCCCAAGGGCGGAAAGACCCGCTGCGCTCCGGCGGTTTCGACGCGCGACAGGGCAATCTCCTGATTGATCAAATATTCACGGGTCTTGCGCTGGGCAAACAGCCACTGTGGGCTATCGGTTGGGACGGCCTGTAAGGCTTGAATCGCCTCCGACCAGGCCATTGCCACGGCACTCCACTCGGCAGCAGTCGTGGCGGATTGAGCTTGCTGGGCGGCGGTGGCGGCAGCTTCAAACGCCAGGGTGAGCGGAGATTTGTCGGCCTCAGCAGGCGCGCTGTCGGGGGCCACGTCGACCTCAGTGGGTGGTGGAGTGGCCGAGCAGGTCAGGCCCGCCAAGCCCCCACAGGCAACGACGCCTGCCACTGCCCATCTCAACCGTCGCTTGCCGTTTGCCATGGTCTTACACGCTGTAAAAGCTGCTGTTTTCAGTATCCAGTAGAAAGCCGCGAGTGAGTAGAGGGGAATTAAATCTGGGCCAAAACCGGGGGTGAAACCGCCCGCTTGCCATTAAAAACCATCTCGACGTCACCTTTCATGCCGAGGGTGACGCCTCGCCGTTCAGGCGGTAAGGGGCGATCGCGAGTCAGCGCCAAGTCATAGTCGCTCAGCATAGTCCCCAGGGCAATTTTTAGCTCATACAGGGCCAGGGCATAGCCAACACAGCGCCGCGCCCCCGCCCCAAACGGCATAAACTCAAACGCTGAGAACTGCCGCTCTAAAAACCGCTCTGGCCGAAATTTGTCAGGCTCAGGATACAAATCTTCGCGGTGATGCAATAGGTAAATGCAGCCCACCAGCAGCGTGTTCGCAGCAATGGGATGCCCCATCAATTCCAATGGTTTATGGGTGAGGCGGGGAAAAGTCAGCATCGCCACTGGATAAATGCGCAGAGTCTCGTTGCAGACCGCGCTCAGATAGGGCAATTTGGTCAGAGCCAAGGCATCATCGCCCGCGCCTGCCGCCGCCATCTCCTGCTGCACCTGCTCTTTGATGGCGGGCTGGTGGTGCGCCCAATATAGGCTCCAGGTGAGGGCCGTAGCGGTGGTTTCATGCCCTGCCACCAAGAGGGTCATCAGCTCATCGCGCAGTTCTTCGTCACTCAGGCCCTGGCCGTCTTCATCGGTGGTTTGCAACAGCAGGGACAAAATATCGTCGCGGTCCGGGTCTGGCGCGGCGCGGCGATCGCTGATTTCGGCATAGAGCAGCGCATCAATCTCTTGGCTTTGCTGAGCCAGCTTCGCCCCCGGACTCCAGTCACCCAGATTGGTCTGCAACAGCGGAAAGAACACCACCGTTGAGGCCAGGGGACTGCTGAGCAGGTCAAGCCGTTCGGCCAGTAGGGTTTCAAGGCGGCGATAGCGCTCTCCCTCATGCAGACCAAAGATCGCCTGCAAAATCACCCGCATGGTGATTTTTTGCATGACGTCCCGCGCTCGAAAAGACTGACCTACCGTCATCTCATCCATCAGCGATCGCGTAATGGTTTGAATCAAATCGGCATAAACCTTCAACCGTTCGCCGTGAAAGGGCGGCATGATCAGCTTGCGACGCTGCTGGTGCTGCTCGCCATTCAACAGAATGACCGAATGCTTGCCCAGCAGCGGCTCTAATATCTTGTTGGCATCGCCAGGGGCCGTGATGGCAGGCCCCATATCTTGGGTCAAGATGGTTTTAAGCGCCTCTGGATGGCTGACAAAGATCCAGTCCAGCAGCCCCCATTTCGCAAAAAAGAAGTCGCCATAACGCCGAGCGTTAGCGGTCATGTAGGCCAGTGGTCGAAAGATCCAGTTAGCCAGCTGCAAGTATGGCCACGTTCGAGTTTGAGGAATCGTTGGCATGATCACGAGAAAAAAGCACGTTTGGGTTTAGCTTAGCAAGCCGCTTTTCTAAAGGAGGGCAAAAGTGATCGCGCCCATCATTCGGCGGTGGCTCTGTCCTCGCCAGTTTGAATGCCGCCCAAAGCAGAAATCTGATCAGAACGATACAGCCAATCAGCAAGAGTGAATCAGCCGCTGCCCATGTCACCGTATTCCAGTCATGCTTCTTCACTACTCATTTAGGCACTGGTACCCTGTCAGGAATAAGAGGCCTCTAAAAGGTAGCTTTAGTAAAGCCACTAATATTGAGGGGAACCGTGCCCTGGAGTTGGAAACATCAACCAAGAGACCGAAAAATCAAAGAAGACCAACAACGGAAATACACTGAGCAAATAGCCTATGAGCTTTCCGAGAACCGGCAATTGCTTAGTAAAAAAGGTGATTCAGACAAGGACTGGGAGCAGGCAGAGAAGATTGTTCGGAATCCCATCAGAACAATGCTGTTTGCCAGTAACCGCCCCTTTATTCAACTCAAAAATCCCGCCACACAAGCTTTGAAGTTTATCGCCTGGGAGACCCCAAAATGGTTTCTCTTTTCACTTCCTAAACTGGAATGGATGAAGCTACTTGCTGTCCCTTTAGTCATAGCTGCTGCCGGTAGCATTATCAGTGGGCAGATTCAACGGGAAAACACCCAAAATAGAGCGCTTCAAGCCTATTTTGATCAGCTCGACACCCTAACCTTTGAACGCAATCTTTTAGCTGAACTGCCAGAGAAGCCTGATACTGGGGCTATTGTGTTAGCTCGTGGGAGAACAGTTGCCGCGCTTCGAGAACTCGACCACCAAAGGAGAGAACAGCTGATCGCATTCCTTCAAGCGTCCAATTTGTCGAAATTCACTGATGCAGAGCCAGAAAGAGAGCCTGTTATTAGCTTCAGGTTTCAGAATCTATCTGCTATGAATTTGCGACACATAGATCTAAGCAACGTTGACTTTCAAGGCACTAACCTGAGGGAGGCCAATCTGGCAGGCGCTGACTTGAGTTACGCCAATCTGGCAGGCGCTGATCTGAAGGACACCAATCTGGCAGGGGCTTTCCTTGCGTCAGCAAATCTGGCAAGAGCTGAAATGTGGGACGCCAATCTGGAAGGGGCTTTCCTGGGGGGGAGAGCAAATCTGGCAGGCGCTGATCTGAGGGACGCCAATCTAGCAGGGGCTGAACTGGGGGAGGCCAATCTGGCAGGGGCTTTCCAGAGGGAAGCAAATCTGGCAGAATCTGAACTGAGGGAAGCCTATCTAGCAGGATCTAAACTGAGGGCGGC